>Ga0209480_10000026_pt1 | contig 190898 bp, 162 predicted proteins | sample JI61114C2DNA_FD_187501 | JGI IMG/M metagenome (GOLD analysis project Ga0209480, IMG submission 187501) | Wastewater effluent complex algal communities from Wisconsin, to seasonally profile nutrient transformation and Carbon sequestration -... | ecosystem: Engineered > WWTP > Effluent > Algae...
TACTTGCGCGGTACAGCTCCTTCTTGCGGATCTTTCAACAAGCGAATGTAGTATTCGCTTGCTTGTTGATAAAGCATAAGAATCTGCGAACGGCGATCATATTCTTTGCGCTCGACTTCAGTCTCGACAAGCTTGACACCATATTTTCGGGCGAGCTCGCGCACAGTTTCAATAAAATCAAGGCCTTTTTGTTTTTGCACGAAAGCAAAAACATCGCCGCCTTCATTGCAACCAAAGCACTTAAAAATTCCTTTGTCCGGATTAACGTTGAATGATGGGCTTTTCTCATTGTGAAACGGGCACAGCCCTCTATATTCCTTGCCGGCGCGCTTGAGCACTACGGTTTCAGAAATAACTTCAAGAATGCTTGCTCGCATCCTTACTTCAGCAATGACTTCCTGTGTCACGCCCTTCAATCGATATATCCTCTAGCAATATGGACTGCCAACCCTGCATTTAGCAATTCGATTTTGACGCGGAAAAAGTTCAAAATTATATTGCTCATTGTTTATAACACGCTGAGGGCCTGAGATTAGCGATAGTTGCATGAAAATTGACCGTCTATTTTCAATTCTTGTGCCGAGGGCGACCATCGCTTATATTGGGTATTCAAGAAGTAAAGTAACAAAGAGTATTAGAGACATGGTTACAGAGAAAGATGTCTACGCTTTTTTTGGCCGAACTTATGCCAATCGCGGCAGCGCCTATCAGAGGCAGGGGGCCGTGCGTGCGGCCACTTTTGATAGTGCCCAGCAAAAAATCTTCGGTCAAGTAAAAGGCACTCAATCAGACCCTTACGAAGTAGCAGTAGCGCTAAACGACTCAGCCGCCGACCTATTTGAGGCCCACTGCAGCTGCCCCATGGGTGGTTTGTGCAAACACTCTGCCGCCCTGGTCTTGCACCTAATTAGAACCACGGATTCTGCAGGGGGAAGAGAGACTGATGATGCTATAGGTTCAGAAGCTCAAGGCAGCGAACAAAAACAAACTATTAGCAAGAGCTTTGAAACTTGGCTTGGTGATTTACAAAGCGCTGCGGGAGAAAACAAGCATAAATATGCAAGCGCACACAATTCAGATGCACAGTCAAAAATAAGAGTAATAGTTATCTATCTGCTGGATGCAGCATCCGATAACACCTTAACCGTTCGCACGAGAATGGTTGAATTGTTAGAAAACGACTCCTGGGGAAATACAAGCACTGTCAGCCTAGAGAAGCTTGCCTACAAAGCTCACAGTTATCTCATCGACAACGCCGGGGCCGATGCCGACGCTAATATCGCCCAATTGTTAATGACTGGCAACGCTGACAATTTCAACGCTACACACAATTTCCCGGCCATCAAAGAACTAGGCAAATTATTACTTGAAATGATCGTCGCTACCGGTCGCTGCTACTGGAAAACTCCTCTATCCGGTCCGCTCCAAATGGCTGCAACAAGAGAGGCTCACTTGCATTGGCTTGCGCTCAGAGACGGCAAACATCAAATGCGCATTGAGACCGACAACCCCGACGACATAGTAGCCCAGGCCGGCATCGCCTGGTACGTAAATCAATTCGATTCAGCTATCGGAGCCATCGCCCTGCCTCTGCCAGATAGCGTAATCAACAGCGTTTTAGACTGCCCTCCTCTGACAGCCCCAGAAGTTGAGCTAGCAGTGCAAGAGTTCAAAAGACTAGCAAATCTCAAATCAAACTCTACAGTAATACCAAATACGATATCGCAATACACAATTGAGACCAAAGTAGTAAAACCGCTACCTCGACTGAAGTTGACAATGGCAGCCAATGCCCAAACAGCCTTAGCTTTTTCTGGCTTTCAACAGCGCGACTTACAAGCTTATTTTGGCGTCGACTATGGCGATGCCGAGTTAAATCAAGTCAATACTGCAGAAGTAAAAATTATTGAGGGAAAGAAGATCACCATCCTGCAAAAAGACCGTTCGATGGAAGAGCTTTATCTCAGTCAATTAGAACAGTTCGGGCTAGTTAGCACCGGCCGCACCAAGGGCGATTGGCGGGCACAATTACACTTTCGCGGCAAGACCATTAGTGACTGGTTCGACTTCATCACCGTGGGCCTTCCATCTTTAAATTCGGCCGGTTGGCAAATTGAAATCGATAAAAACGCCTGCCTTGAAGCAGTGATACCGCAAGAATGGCTATTCGAATGCAGGGCAAACTCCACCTTCTGGTTCGACCTCGAACTAGGAATTATGATCGACGGCAAGAGAGTTGCTCTACTGCCGATCATTCAAGAAGCCTTCATGATGCTGCCCGACTTGAGTTCGAGCAAATTTCTGGATCCGCCCCCGACTCTAAAAAAGCCATGGGATCCACTTCTAACAATAGACACTTTAGAAAAACACGGCATCGTCTACGCACCGCTTGAAGACGGCCGTTTTGCTGCACTGCCTGCAGATCGCGTCCGAGCAATTGTAGGTTCAATGATCGAGTTCTTCAACAAAAAGGGCAAACTTGGCATAGGCCCAGACGTTTCCCTTCCACAACTAATGGACTTGTCGAAATCTCTTTTCGTTCTTGGAAGCAACGATCTCTGGGTATTTGGCGAGGAGATGCAACGCCTAACCGATCAGATCAAGGCTTTTGAAAAAATACAAATAGTAGAGCCGCCACGAGATTTCAAAGCGACGCTAAGACCGTATCAAATCGAGGGATTATGTTGGCTCAATTTTCTCAGAGAGTTTAAATTAGGAGGAATTCTTGCCGACGATATGGGCTTAGGAAAAACAGTACAGACGCTGGCACACATTCTTTTAGAGAAACAAGAGAATCGCCTAAACCAGCCCTACCTGATTGTTTGCCCAACTTCAGTACTGCCAAACTGGCTGAGCGAAATTGCCAAATTCACTCCAAGCCTGGTGGTAACTCCGCTCTATGGCCCAGACCGCCAACAATACTTTTTTAGAATTCCCAGTTCGGACATAGTTATTACAACCTATCCGCTGATCAAGCGCGACTTAAATAGCCTGCAGAATCAACACTGGAAAGCCATTATTTTAGACGAAGCCCAGTTCATCAAGAATGCCAATACCATGGTAGCCAAGGCTGTGACAGCCCTTAAAGCCGACTTCAGAGTCTGTCTTACCGGCACTCCAGTAGAAAACAACCTGGGCGAAATTTGGTCTCAGTTCAACTTTCTCATGCCGGGTTTTCTCGGCGATCGCCAACACTTTAGAGACACTTACCGCACACCTATTGAGAAGAGAGGCGATGAAAGCGTCCAGAAAAAACTAGCGGAGCGAATCAGGCCGTTTCTCTTACGAAGAAAAAAAGAAACTGTCGCAAAAGACCTACCAGCCAAAACAACTATCGTCAAAAAATTCGAGATCACTGGAGCCCAAAGGGATCTTTACGAAACCATGCGAGTGGCAATGTATTACAAAGTAAAGGAGGCTCTAGAGACAAAAGGCTTAGCCCGAAGCCAAATGGTCATTTTGGAGGCCATGCTCAAGCTCAGACAGACCTGTTGCGATCCGCGCTTACTGCCACTAAATTCAGGCCAAAGAATTGAGGAATCAGCAAAACTTGAACTGCTATTGCTGATGCTCGAACAGCTAGTTGCTGAGGGAAGAAAAATTCTGCTGTTTTCGCAATTCACAAGTATGTTAGACATTATCATTCCAGAACTAGCCAAACGCAAAATTGCTTACGTCCAAATAAGAGGCAGCACAAAAGATCGTGCAACCCCAGTAAAGCAATTTCAAGAAGGTGATATTCCGCTCTTCTTACTCAGCCTAAAAGCCGGAGGCACCGGCTTAAATTTAACAGCCGCAGACACTGTAATTCACTACGATCCCTGGTGGAATCCAGCAGTGGAAAACCAAGCAACCGATCGAGCCCATCGCATTGGCCAACAGAAGCCAGTTTTCGTCTTCAAATTAATCGCTTCAGATACAATCGAAGAGCGGATTCTGATTTTGCAGGACATCAAAAAAGACCTGGCCGAAAATCTCTACAGCGAAGACAACTCACTACCGACAGAAATTACACAGGCCGATATCGAGCAACTCTTTGCACCGCCAACAGCTTGAACCAATGTAATTGAAAATCTAAACCTAAAGGCTTTCCACCTTCAAAAATGGCGGCGAAGAAAATTCCAACAATTGCTCATAGCTGATAGGCGGATGCTTTAAACAAGCCCGCAATATGCTGTTCTTCTCCCACCTGCTATTGGCTCGATGGCAACAGAAAGCAACAACATAAAGTTGCAAATACTTCCGACTGACACCATGAAAAAACTGACGAAGAAAGTAAAGGATTTGATAGGCTAGCGGCTCGGAGACAGACAGCGGTAGAACTTGAGTATCACCGTCTGGAACTGTGGTACCAACGTCAAGAGCTGCAGTATCAACGTCAATAGTTGCAGTACCAGCCGCCTTTGTCAATTCCACTTCCGCACGCGGATGGCAAGACGCAGGACTATCCTTGCTTCTCTTGATAATTGCAGCCACAAGCCGCGCGACGGAAAAAACAGGAGCATCGTCATCCATTTGTCGATAGATAACAAGACTTACTTTCTTCTGAATATTCAAAGCGGTACTCTGAGCAATGTCGAGTAGAACCGCAAGAGCAGAAGAGCTAATGGCGACACCTCTCTCCTTAAACCATACAGCGGCCAACCAGGCGCGCAGGCGGTAAGCACCTTCAAACAAAGTGCCAGAAGTAAACCAATACTTACTCTTACAACCTAAACAAACATAAAAGCGTGTTCCGCGCCTTCTCTTGATCTTGGGTTTAGAACAAGAACACTTAATTCGACCATCAGCGCGCAGTGAGCGGTAAATCATATCAGCCGCAGCACTATCGCTTCTTACGGCCTTGCGAAAGGCCTTCCAGACTCTACTAAATATCGCATCTTGATCTTCGGCGTTGTTCATGACGAGCACTCCACAGCAGTATTTATATAAACGTCGGCAAGTGGAATTAGGTTCAATGTCATAAACAAATTTATTGAGTCAGAAAAAAATAATTGAAATTGTCAAAGCGATATCGGTCCAGCTCTATTCAACAAGAACTTATACCGATATCGCTCCAGCTTTATTCGACACGAACTCATACCGATATCGGTCCAGCTCTGTTCGACACGAACTTATACCGATATCGGTCCAGCTTTACTCGACACGAACTCATACCGATATCGGTCCAGCTTTACTCGACACGAACTCATACCGATATCGGTCCAGCTCTGTTCGACACGAACTTATACCGATATCGGTCCAACTCTATTCAAGAACACAGCCTACAGCCTGCACATAAGCATCCGCCAAGTTTCCCAGAAAGAGAATCTCCACAATTTCTCCACATTCCCTTCATTGATTTTCCATGAGCCTTTTTTAGTATGGAAATGAGAAGTGCAACCGAAACAGCACCAACATCCGATAGAGAAAATCACATGAAAGCGAAAAATCTCCGAAAAAGAAAATCAATTCTAAGCACTGCAGTACTACTGACTTCCTGCTCCTTCTACCAGCTCGTTCTCACCCCAGGAACCCCGAGCTATGCTCTCTCAAGCTCTGAACAACAGACGTTATCGCAATGGAAACAATCCGCCCCGAATACGGCTCTTGGCACTTCGCTCCTGCAGCTTCTGAACGACTGCGATCGAAAACTAGCGCTGAACTCGCAAGACGCAAACTATAGATATAAGCGTGGTTATTTATATGGAGTGCTAGGTTGCACAGACTCAGCCATTGCTGACCTGACCAAAACCATCGAAATCGTCCCCAGTCACAGCAGAGCGCTTACCGAACGTGGACTCTGCTATATGGACAAAAAGCAATACACACAAGCTCTCTACGATCTTAACCGAGCAGTGCAGATTGCACCCCAATCGGGCAACGCACTCATGGCAAGAGCTCGCCTCTGGCTAGCAACAGGCCGACCATTACTAGCAATCAACGACCTGCGCTATTGCCAAAGTTCAGAAGTAAAATTCGCGGCAGAGCTGCCGGGAGAGCTTTTACCTAATCAATACGATGCTCTTTCGTACTATCTGGGCGCCAGCTACGAAGCTCTGGACAGACCAGAACAAGCCATCACTTACTACCGAGAGCATCTCAAAACATCTCAGATTACTACAGTCGGCTATCTCCACCGCTATGCAGAACAGCCAGTCGACACAAAATGGCGCATTGCCAAACTAGAACGCGCAACAGGAGGGCTATAGGTTGAACGATTCCAATTCGATAAATCAAATAAGCGAACATAAGCACAGACAGAAAAAAAACGGCCAGACCAATGAAGACGAAAGCACAACCGCTGTGAACCAGGAACGCCTTAAACAGCTAGCAGTCAGCGAAACAGGGTTCATCTTCGATCCCCAAAGCGGTCAAAGCTTTTCAGTCAATCAAACGGGCCACCTTGTAATAGACATGCTTAAACGAAGCGAGAGCCCTCAGGCCGCAGCTCAGGAGCTTGCTGTGCGATGCGAAAAGCCATATGAACTAACTCTTTGCGCCGTTGAAGCATTCATGATGCAACTGGCTCGCTATCTATAGTTGGCGAATCTACAGATATTTCGGCAAAAGACTAATCGACAATCGCCGCAAGCATAGTGAGAAGTGAAGCACCGAGAGAAGGAAAGCACAGGGAGAACGAAAGCAAATGGAAGCGAGTCAACTGCGACGGGATTGGAGACATTGGACCATCGCCATTACAGGCGTCAACGCCCGTGCCGAAAATCCAGGGCCGGGAATGGCAGTGGCACGATGTTTGGTTGAGCATCCCGAATTCAAAGGACGGGTTATTGGCCTGGCCTATGATGCACTGGATGCGGGCTTGTACGCTCGCCAGTACTTCAGCGCCAGCTACCTACTGCCGTATCCATCTAGCGGTGACGAAGTGTTAATGGAAAGACTTATGGCCGTTCATGATTACGAACAAATTGATGCCATCATTCCTTGCTTAGACTCAGAGCTTCCCAACTTCATTCGCCTGCGCGGCGAACTAGCCCAGAGCGGCATCAGAATGCTTATACCTAGCCGTGATCAATTTACTTTGAGGGCCAAAGATCACCTAGTCCAACTCTGCCAGTCGGTTGGCATTCCGGTTCCCAAAACTAAAGTTTTGACAGATCCTTCTTTCTTCGATCGTGTCACCAGGAGCGCTACTAGCGAAAAGCGCAAAGACGAAGAATGGCAATACCCACTTGTGCTCAAAGGAATTTTCTACGATGCCACAACAGTTAGCAATGCCGTTGAAGCCAAGGCCGTTTTTTGCCAACTCGTAACGAAATGGGGCTATCCCTGCCTTGTACAAGAAGTAATCAAAGGCGACGAGCTTAATCTAGCTGGCCTCGGAGATGGCGAAGGTAATCTGGTCGGCCATGTCACTATGCGCAAGCGAGCCATAACAGAAAAAGGTAAAGCCTGGGCAGGAGTAACAATTATCGATGAAGACATGCTAGAAACTGCCCAAAAGCTGGTGCAGGCTCTCTCCTGGCGCGGGCCCCTCGAGGTCGAAGCCATTAGAGGCGAAGATGGCCGTATCTATCTGATTGAAATAAATCCCCGCTTCCCATCTTGGATTTACCTCAGCCAAGCTGTCAATCGCAATCTTCCTATTGCAGTCTTAAAGCTGCTCAATCGTCAAACCGATCTTGGGCTTGCAGCACCCAGGTCTGGATACTTCTTCATAAGACACGCACAAGAACTAGTGCTCGATCTGCCAGAATTCGAATCAGTTTTGATCAACGGTCGCAGCGGTCCGCTTTTAAACGCTGAGCTCAGACCGATAAACGAAAAATCAGCCTAGCATCAACTTTTTGGAGATATTAAATGTCTAGCAAAAATTCCAATAGTATGGTTTGGGAACCACCCCTGATTCAACCGCACCGCATCGGCGAAATCAACAAATTTGGCAGAGCACGACCACGAGAGAAGCAAGTCAGCCGAGTCTTCGACATTGACATCGAACAACTAAAAGCCCAATATGGCTCGCCCCTGTTCGTTACCAGCGAAAGCCGCTTACGTCAAAATGTGCGCCAACTCAAAAGAGCATTCGAAGTGCGTTATGGCAATGTTAGTCACGGCTGGTCATACAAGACTAACTACATCAGTGCCGTTTGCAATATCATGCACCAAGAAGGTTCGCTGGCCGAAGTAGTATCGGCTTTTGAATACGAAAAGGCCAGGCAATTAGGAGTTCCTGGCGAAAAAATCATCTTTAATGGACCAAACAAAACCAGAAAAATTCTAGAGCGCGCCATCGCCGACGGTGCGCAGATAAACATCGATCACCTTGACGAGCTACAGCTTATTGAGTCTGTCGCTGCAGCGCAAGGGCGGTGCGCTACAGTTGGCCTCAGGCTCAATTTCGACACTGGCTTCAGTGAACCATGGAGTCGCTTCGGTTTCAATATTGAAAGCGGTCAAGCGCACCAGGCAGCCAAACAAGTTGTTATGAGTGAGCACCTGCGATTGAAAGGCTTACACAGCCATATTGGCACGTTCATTCTCGAACCACGCGCTTACTGCGAACAAGTAAAAATTATGTGCAAGTTCATGCGCGATTTAGAGGGCCGCGAAGAAGTCTGCATAGACACCATAGATATTGGCGGGGGCCTTCCTTCACACAACGCCCTGCAAGGAATATATCTACCACCCGATCAAGTGGTGCCGTCAATTGGGGAGTACGCAGAAGCAATCTGCAATACCCTTGTGGAAGAAACAATGTATCGCACTCGCACCAACAGGCCAATGCCTAAATTAATAATTGAAAGCGGTCGAGCAGTTGCCGATGACGCCCAAGTCTTGCTGACATCAGTGGTGGGTAAAAAGCGACTACCTGATGGCAGGCAAGCAGCCATTCTCGATGCCGGGACAAATCTACTTTTCACGGCCTATTGGTACAACCACAAAGTTGACCTGGCTGCTCCCTGCCGCGGAATGGCAGAAGAGACTGTGCTATTCGGCCCGCTCTGCATGAATATTGACATTGTGAGAAATTCGATCCAGCTGCCGCCCTTGCAGACTGGCGACACGATGGTGATTAGTCCCACCGGCGCCTACAACAATACCCAATGGATGCAATTTATCGAGTATCGCCCCAACGTCGTGCTTGTCCATGAAAGTGGTGAAGTTTCGGTTATCCGCGAAGCCGAGAACCTGGCCATAATGTCAGCACAAGACAGGCTACCAGAGCATCTTTCATTGCCTTTTCCATAAGGATACACAGCCATGCTAAAAGCATTTGCAAAAGTCTTCGATGGCTATGGTTCGTTCTTCGGACTGCGCCACCCCGCCTCACGCTTACTTCTATTTGCCTGTACCATGCTCCATCCCGCCACCGGCCTAAGCGGCCTTGAATGCGCCGCTCTCGTTATTGTGACAAGAAAGATGCTGTCATTCCCAGATGCCGGGGGCGAAATCGAAATCGTCAACGGCTTACTCTTCGGCATGCTTATTGGCTCACTCTACCAACCTAGCCTGGCATCAATTACAGTGCTCGCCTTAGGTGCAGTGCTGATAGTTCTAGCGACAGTTTGTCTCACCGACACACTGAGCAAAGGCTGGCAGCTCCCGGTGCTCGGCCTTCCCTATGTCTTGACCAGCTACCTAATGCTACCCATCGCCTCGCATTTAGGCATGGTACCATTAATAGTACCACCGATAGCACCACTGGCCACACCGTTTGCAGCTCTCATCGCGACACCAGCCGGCGACAGTATTCTAAATCTGTTTGCCCCTCTTGGCTCACTCTATTTCAACGGCACGCCGGTAGGTGGGCTGATCGTCTTTGTCGCTTTTGCAATATCATCCCGCTACCTGGCAATGCTGGCTCTGGCTGCCAGCATCACCTGCACTATATTTTTGCACTACTTCTATTCCCCAACTTACTCCGGCATACTGGCTGTCAGTGCGCTTCCCATCTTAATTGCACAGATGAACGGTGTACTCACTGCCGCAATCATTGGCGGCCTCTACGCAGTGCCATCAATCCGCAGTATTCTAGTCGCCCTAAGTTCAGGCATTCTGGCCTGTTTGATCACCCTATTTCTAGAAAATACATTCTGGAGCAGCTCGTTTCCACCGCTAGCTCTTCCATTTGTACTCTCGACCTATATAGCCTTGATTGCTCTCAGCAGTTTACGAGGCGGCCCCTGGCTTCGCTTCTGGCTACTTAGCCCTGCACTTCCTGAAGAAAGTTTAGAACGGCTGACAATCGCCCGAGCCCGCGGTCTCGATTTACATAGCGTAGCCCTGCGCAGCCCGGTATCAGGAAGTTGGAAAATCTATCAAGGCATTGATGGCGACTACACCCACAAGAATCAGTGGCGTTACGCCCTCGACTTGATTCAAACTGAAAACAATCGCAGTTACAAAGAAAACGGTAGCCTTTTGACTGACTACTTTTCTTATGGCAAAGCAGTGCTAGCCCCCGGCTGGGGAACGGTAGTGAGCCTGGTCAGCAACTGCAGCGACAACCAGCCGGGCGAAGTTGACCTGGTCAACAACTGGGGCAACTACATCCTCATACAGCTCGACAATGGCCCTTATGTAATGCTCGCTCATTTACAGCGCGGCAGCATTCGTGCAAACCTTCATACAAGGGTAGCACCAGGCCAACTCTTGGCCCTATGCGGAAACTCCGGGCGCTCACCTCAGCCCCATTTGCACATACACGTGCAATTGCAACCTGAAATCGGCAGTACCACGGTGCCCTTTCACTTCTGCCACGTGCTAGTCACTACTCTAGACGGACAGACGACCTATCAACTTAATGCCGGCCCCAGAGAAAACGAAACAATCAAGTCTCCAGCCCGCAATGCCGCCCTGGCCCGAGCGCTGAATCTAAACGTGGGGCGCTGCTATGAGTACTCGACTGCCGAGAGCAGGGATACTCGTAAAATTGAAGCGCCATCTAAGCTGAATCATACCGGCGACTCTAAGATAGAGCTGAAACACATTCAAATCAAAAGAGAGAAGCTAACAGTAGTACTAGACATAAACGGTCAATTTTCGCTTGAGACCAGCTCCTCCGGTAGGGCAAAAACCAATTTTAGCGCCAGCGAAGATCTGATTGCCTTTTTTGGCCGAGATAACAAAGCCAGCCTTTTTCTTGATACGTTTGTTTTAGCCGTGGGACTAACCCCTCTAGCAGAAGGCAACCTAAAATGGCGAGACAAAGTTCCTGTACGCTTGCTACCAATTCCGGCGGCCATCAAACTGCTCTGGGCTGTGCTGCATCCCTTCAGCCCTTGTCTAGACAGCGAATATTGCCGCACCTGGGACTCAAAAGAAATGATCTGGATACAAACAGCAAACCATGAGCTGCAATTATTTAGCTTTGTCGACTTCAAACAATTTCAAGCAATCCTATGGCGAAAAATAGGAGGCAAAAGAAGGGGCAAGACACCTACCAGCAGAAACTGGCTTAGCTATTCATACCGCACAGAAGCAAGAATTTCTGAGTTAAGCGGCCTGCTTTCAATCGAATCATTCAACAATAAGGGGCAAAGACTATTAAAAGCGACGCTTGATGGCTTTGGTATCAGGGAAGATAATGGCATTCCCGAAATTAGTTTCGAAGCGAGCAAGAGCGCCTAGAAACTTGTTAAAAGAGAAGCAGAGAGGCAAAGAGTGGTCTCGGATCCAAAGCCAGCGACGCAGCACAATTCGAAGAAAGAGCCTAGTTTTCTGAGCAAAACAATCAATCAACAGATCGTCTTTGTATGCGCCAGTGCTGCTATTTGCATTGGCGGGATGCAACTGAGCCTTTACCTCTTAAATGGTAACTTCAAAAGCTATTCTGAGTCTGTCTTTTCCAACAATCCTACGGATCGCGAAGAGCTTGCCAATGGCATGATGGCGGATCGTTTTCGCTTCAGATGCCGCAAGCACCTTTTATTATCTCCACTTTTATCGTTTCTTGCACTAATGCTATTGGGTTTGTACCTGCAGGAACAAAGCAATAGAGACAAGCGGAAGCTAGCCAAAGCCTTACTGGAGCTAAAAAATGACAGTGTAAAAGTCGATTCGGCAAGCGTCGCGACTAACCAAGAATCGCAGATCAAGGAATCGCGTAGTAAAGATTGTCAGGGTAGCGATAACGCTGATCAAGCCTTGGCCGCGGCCTTCAATAGCCTAGCGACAAGCCTAAAAGAATTAGACAGCGGGCACAGACAATGGGTTGCCGATACTTCTCACGAGCTGCGCACACCAATAGCGGTGCTGCGAGCCCAAGTAGAGGCCTTTCAAGACGGAGTACACGAAATCACTCCGCGCAATCTAGCCGTACTACACAGCGAAATAATGGCCCTAAGCAAATTAGTGGATGACCTGCATTGGCTAGCAAAATATGATGTAGGCCAAATTCGCGCCCAAGCAACAGCACTCGACATCAACCAGACTCTACAAGATGTCTTAGAGTCATTCGAAGAAAGGCGCGAAGCAAAGGAAATTGCCCTCGACAATCAAGTTCCCGCCGAAGAGAGGTTGATAGTTGATGGCGACCCAACTCGCATAAGACAAGTTATTACAAACTTAGTCGAGAACTCACTACGCTACACAAACAAGGGCGGCACACTAAAAATAAGCCATAGCAGGGCCGAAAGATCGTTGAAGCTACTTTTCGAAGACACCGAGCCCGGTGTCCCCGATGAATTAATGCCAAAATTGTTTGATCGCTTTTTTCGAGTAGAATCATCACGCAGCCGCACCATGGGGGGATCAGGCTTAGGGCTCGCCATCTGTTTGAACAATATGCAAATGCTAGGCGGCGCCATTGAAGCCAGTCACTCGGACATGGGGGGCCTGAAAATTGAGTTGACCTTGCCTGCCAGCCAAGAGAATGAGCAAACGAGAGAGAGCAAGGCCATTCAAAGCTCTCAACAACAATAATGAGAAACGAAGACTGAGGCCTGATGAGCGATAAATCCTTCCAAATTCTTATCGTTGAAGATGAAATCAAAATTGCTGAAATTCTCAGCGACTACCTATCGCAAGCCGGTTTTAGCGTCAGCCATAAAGACAGAGGAGATGGCGTAGCGGCTCTAGTCAAGAGCACGCCACCAGATCTTATTCTGCTCGATGTGATGTTACCAGGCGTAGACGGGCTCGAAGTCTGCAAAGAGATTCGCAAATTTTCCACAGTACCAATAATCATGATCAGCGCGCGAGTGGAAGAGCTAGATCGTTTGCTAGGACTAGAACTAGGCGCCGACGACTATATCTGCAAACCATTCAGCCCACGGGAAGTAGTGGCGAGAGTAAAAATTGTCTATCGCAGGCAACGCCCAACCCCAATGGAAGAGCCGCAAACTAAGCTATTTTCAGTAGATGAAGACCAGGGTCGCATCACTTTTAAAAATTCACCAATTGAGTTAACGCGCACCGAATTCCGTCTGCTCAGCTTGCTAATTAGTCGCCCTGGACGCATTTTCACCCGTGATCAACTGCTCGATTTTTGCGCTCAATTAGATCAACAAGCCACCGACAGAGTAATAGACAGCCATATTAAAAATCTACGCAAAAAGCTCGCCCGTATTGCCCCAGAGCTAGAGGTAATACACGCAGTGTACGGCGTCGGCTATCGTTTTGAGATATCGGCAAAAGAGAAAGATATCTAAGCAGTTTGCTCCGAAGTATTTCGCTGCAATATTTCGCCGCAACAACTTGCCACTATATACGATGCCAGAGCTCGGTCGCCTCAAAACTCCTTGAACAAAAGAACGCAAAACGACATTCAACAACCGCTCCTCCGTTGTCAAATGCTTAAATCGCAACTTGAAAACCCCGATTACACGACCTTGGAAAGCCTCGACTATATATAATCCGCCTAGCCCGGTGCAAGCTAGTTGCCAATACAGTGCAAGTTCAGTGCAAACTCAGTGCTAGTTCATGCCAATTCGGTGCAAATTCGGTGCAATCCTATAACCGTAATGCCATTGACCAATAAGCTAATAGACCTAGAGCTACCAAGCAGAAAGCTAACAAGCCGAAAGCGAAAGCGAAAAAGAGGATAGTTAATCCATGAAGACACTGATTAAGAATGGTCGCGTCATCACCGCTGTCGATGACTATTACGCCGACGTTCTAGTCGAAGACGAACGGATTGTTCTCATCGGTGAGTCGCTGGCCCATCTTGAGCCCAATGTCGACAAGATTATCGATGCCAAAGACCGCTATGTCATCCCCGGGGGCATCGACGCTCATACCCACATGGACATGCCCTTTGGCGGTACAACCTCAGCCGATGACTTTGAAACCGGTACATTTGCTGCAGCGCACGGCGGAACCACCACAATTATCGACTTTGCCATCCAGGCCAAAGGCCAGTCACTTTACACAGCCCTCGACACCTGGCACGAAAAAGCAGCAGGCAAAGCAGCCATAGACTATGGCTTCCACATGATTACAACTGACTTGCCACGTGAACGCATCAGCGAAATGAAAAAGCTGATTCACGACGAAGGAGTCACTAGCTTCAAAATGTTCATGGCCTATCCAGGGGTTCTGCTGGTTGACGATGCCACAATCTTCCGGGGCATGAGTGCCGCAGGCGAAGAAGGCGGCCTGATTTGCATGCATGCTGAAAACGGTATCGTTATTGATGAAATTGTTCGATATGCAATCGAAAAAGGTCACACAGCGCCAAAGTATCACGCCCTGACCAGACCGACCCAGGCTGAAGCTGAGGGGGTCAATCGCGCTATCAGACTGGCCGAAATGGCTGGCTCTCCTGTCTATATTGTGCACTTGAGCTGCCATGACGCCCTCAAGCGCGTCAAAGAAGCCCGCGATGAAGGCATTCCAGCCTTTGCAGAAACCTGCCCCCAGTATCTTTTCCTTGACTATACAGCCTACGAAAAAGCTGGCTTTGAGGGCGCTAAATATGTCATGACACCGGCTCTGCGCGAAAAGTGGAATCAAGACGAACTCTGGACAGGGCTGCGCATGAACGACCTTCAGGTAGTCTCCACAGACCACTGCCCCTTCTGCTTCAAAGACCAAAAGCAATTGGGCAAAGACGACTTCAGCAAGATTCCTAACGGCGGACCGGGCGTTGAGCATCGCATGAACCTGATTTTCAATGGCGGCGTAGTGGGCAATCGCATCACTTTGAATAGATTTGTTGAGATCACGTCCACAGCAGCGGCAAAAATCTTTGGACTTTTCCCCAGAAAGGGTACTATTGCCGTTGGCTCAGATGCTGACATCGTCATTTTCGACCCTAACAAGAAAGTGACTATTAGCGCCGAGACTCATCATATGCGCGTCGATTACAGCTGCTATGAGGGAATGGAAGTTCAGGGAGTAGCAGAAACAGTGCTTTCTCGAGGCAAAGTAGTAATCGAAAATTGCAAATATGTTGGTCGCAAAGGTGACGGCAAATTCCAGAAACGCTCAAGAGTGCAACATCACATCAAAGAATCAGCATATGCAAAGTTGAATCACTAATCAGCAAAATTAGGGTGCATAGCCATAGCAAGCTTGATAGAATCTAATATCTATAGAATCTAAAATCTATGAACAACGGGGACAAGACACTGGAAACTAAGATTGGGCAACTAAGCAAGACTAGGACGGACGACATGGGTTACGCCAAAGAATTCACGAAGATGGTGACCGAAGAGAGAAACTCTCGCACCAATGACCTAGATATTCTCGACACAAAAGAATTGGTCAATCGTGTACAGAAGGAAGACTTTGAAGTTGCGCAGGCAGTAGAAAAGGTCAATCCCGAAATCGCTCAAGCCGTTGACTTAATTGTCGACAAGCTCAAAGCCGGTGGTCGCCTAATTTATTTCGGAGCCGGCACAAGCGGCCGCCTGGGCGTGCTAGACGCCACCGAATGCCACCCCACCTTTGGTGTTGACCGCCAAATGGTTCAAGCCTGTATCGCTGGCGGCAAAGAGGCAATGTTTGTCTCCTTTGAAAACGCCGAGGATTCAAGAGAGCTAGGTGAGCAAGACGCTATTAATGTCAAAATCACAGCCAAAGACGCCGTAGTAGGCATCACAGCCAGCGGTCGCACTCCTTATGTTATCGCCGCTCTTGAGATGGCGAAGAAAGAAGGAGCCGCGACAATCGGGATCGTCAATAACTTTGAGTCTCCCCTGAACAAAGTTTGTGATGTAGTGATAGCCCCAGTCGTAGGCCCAGAAGCACTAACTGGCTCCACAAGAATGAAAGCAGGTACTGCCCAAAAAATGGTACTCAACTTGCTTTCAACCTGCACCATGGTAAGACTCGGCAAAGTCTATGAAAACTTGATGGTTGACCTAAAACCAACCAACGAGAAGTTAAGAGAGCGCGCCGTATCAATTATTGCTCTCATTTGCGATGTGCAAAGACCAATAGCAGAAGGCGCCTTGGTGGCTTCTAACGGTCAAGCTAAAACCGCAATCTTGATGCTCAAACGCAAAATCGGAAGAGTGCAAGCTGAAGAGCTAATCTCAAAATCCGGCAGCTCATTGCGCAAGTCACTAGTGGCCGAAGTAGAGCACTCTTAGAAGTTGCAAGCAGTTAGCAATCGCAGGCACTTTTGCTGCGCTTGACTATACGACTGAACAATTTGCGTAAAATTTGAGAGTGGGCCAGCATTTCTTCCTGAAGTAAATGCTGGCCCTTTTCTATTGCGCTGTCACAACTGTGGTAATAGAGAGCCTCATTTTCGAGGGCTGTAATGGCAAACATTGCGTCGCCACCAAAACAAAAAGAATTGCCCTTCTCTTCGTTCGCCGCAGAGTCGACGAAGCAATGGCGCAAGACTGTGGTAGCCACTCTCGAGTCAAGCCAAACTATGCCATTGAAAACATGATGAATTACGTCAGCAAGCTTTTCGCCGCTTATATCTTTATGACAGAAAGCATCCGCACCTACAGCCAGAGCCGCAAAAATTGTTTGTTCACTGGTTTGGTTGGTAAAGAATAGTATGCGGCACTCGGGCTCAGCGGCCTTGATGAGAGCAGCAGCTTCGATGCCATCAATTCCAGGCAGACCAATGTCCATCAGGATTACCTCCGGCCGCAGCTCTTGCGCTTTCGCTACCGCCGTTAAGCCATCGGCTGCATAATCACAAAGCACCAGATCTGGAATATCCTTTAGCGTCAGTTCCTGAGCCAATCGAACAATCTCATTGTCTTCGACAAGCAGAATTCTGATGGCTTCCTTAGGCATGTCGATATCCTTTAAATTAGATCTGCTTATCCAATTTACTAACACAGAGACTGCAAGCATCATAAGTTCACGGGCTTGGCAAATTAGTGGCTCGCACAAGCAAAAGGAGCCTTCGCGTGAAGGCTCCTTTTTGAATGCAAAAGAAAGAAAGTCGCTAAAAGTCTCAAAGAGTCTCTAAATGACTAAGAGTCTAGCTCAATGGCAGCATCTGAGTTAGCTCGATACTGGGCCAGCTCTAGATTGCGCCAGCTCTAAACTGCAGCAGCGCTTTCTGCCTTAGCAGCTTCGGCTTTATGAGCTGTCAAAGCTTCTTGCAACTTAGTTTCATCTGATTTGGACAAGTTTGTCTTGAGAACTTTTCCGCCAGTACCTTGCAAATCTTCTAGTACTTTGTCTGTGGTCATTTGGCGAATCAGCACGCAAAGAGCTGAGGTACCAGGCTTAATGGTTTGACCTAGCTCAATCATGAAATCGTCTTTGATGCCAAGATCTTCAAGAGCACCGGTGATCATGCCAGTAGCAGCGCCCAAGGCCATGCCAAACATTGGCACCAAGAACAAACAACCAATCAATGTGCCCCAGAATCCACCCTCAAGTGCTCCAGCTGCAGTAGTGTTGACAATCTGATGCAGCTTAACTTTGCCCTTCAAATCACGTACAACCACCACGGCATCTTCCAAATCGACCAGGTACTCTCTTTCAAGCCTTGCCAACTTAACTCTCATTTCTTGAGCTTTGTACATGTCGTCATAGCCAATTATTACTAACGTTTCCATATCCCTCTCCTTAGCTGATTGTTTACTGCCCAATGTCGCGTGCTGGCTACAAAGCCAATAAAGCATGCCTTGTCTTATCACGACCAAAGAACGCGTACATTAGATTGAGTGGAAGAGTTGATTAAGAATAGACCAAGCCCTAATGTTGCAGGCGAGAGGCACTGGTCTCAGCTGTCCGCATGATTGCTTCGCAACGGTCCTCAGCTTCCTTTGTAATTGCGTCTTTTTCTTCAGTGAGCAAATCGACAAAGTGAGTACCATCAGACTTTCGGAACCACTGATTACCGGTGAATTTGCCATTAGCAATACGCTCTTTGGCCTCAGCGCGAATAGCTTTGCACTCGTCATTGGCCCGCTTTAAGATTTCCTCTGCGCGCGCCCGGTCTGCCGCTATTATGGCTTGAGAAGCGGCTTCCTTTACATCTGGCTTAGCCTCAGCTTTTGTCGATTTTTCACCCTCGACAAGCGTTGCTGAACCTGACGAGCCAGAAGCATCAGCAGATAATGGAGCTACGCCGGTTAGCCTTTGCAAAGCATCGAGACAATACTTAGTGGTAGCACTATTGGGCTGACATCGCAGACAAGCCTTATACTCTCTGATGGCGTTAGCAGACTGGCCGGAACTCAAATAAGTATTGGCCAAATAGTAATGCACTAGCGAATTTTGCGGATAAGTCTTAGCAGCCTTCTCAAAGCTTGTTCGAGCCTGGCCATAGTTCTTTGCTTTGTAAAATTCACAGCCTTGCTCGAAGTCTGCAGCCTGGGCTGGCCAGGTGCCTAAACCTGACACAATAACCAGCGCAATAGCCAGTGCAGCAGCCTGCGCCGCCCAGCCCCATAAAATTGCAATATTCTTCTTTAGCATTTGAACCGTACAGAAGACTTGAGACTTATCTCTTACTATCTTACGAGAAAAAAATGCACTTTGGTGACTCAAAACGCTAGGTAATCGCCACATCACTTTCAAGCAAATGATCTTGAAATTCTCTATACCAGGCGAGTATTCCACCGCTGAGGTTGAGCACCTGCTCATAACCTTTACTGCGCAACAGTTGCGCGGCACGACGACTACGAATGCCAGAGCGGCAATAAACCACTAGCGGAAGCTCGCTTGAAATTTCGCCAGAGCGGCTCTCTAGCTCGTCCACGGCAATCAACCTACTGCCACGAAAACGCATAGCTCGATTTTCTTGCAGGGTTCGCACATCAAGCAATAGCAGCTTCTCTGCTGAATCAAGTCTTTGCCGCAACTGAGCCGGTGATATTGAGGTAGCGGCGGCAGCAGAGACACTTTGACAATTTTCGACGGGCTCTCTTGTCACAATCGCGCCCACAGAAGTATCTAAGCCAGACTCTAGACCCGAATCTAGACCAGAATCTGGACCAGAATCCAAACAAGAACTTAGGCGAGAATCTTCTTGCCTCAGGCGCGAACTAAGCGCAGCGGCAATATCACGCGACTGACCTGAGCCATTTGAACAAAAAAGACTGCAGCTAGCTGTTAATTTGAGCAGCCGAAAATCAAGAGCTAGAGCGTCATAAAGCAGCAGTCGGCCCACCAAACTCTCGCCAATTCCCAGCAAAAGCTTAAGCGCTTCTGTCGCCTGTAGGCTACCGATTACTCCAGCTAGAACCCCGACTACTCCAGCTTCAGCACAATTGGCTACAGCTGCATTTTCTTCAGGGAAAAGGCAGCGGTAACAGGGCCCCCCTGGTTGGCAAAAGACGCTGACCTGGCCCTCAAAGCGATAAATAGAGCCATAAACGAACGGCCTTCCCAGTAACAGGCAAGCATCGTTAATGGCATAGCGAGTGGCAAAATTGTCGCTACAGTCGACAACCAGGTCATAGGCAGAAATAAGCTCTTCAGCACTGGCAGGGCCCAGGCGCTCGTGATGAATTTCCACGACAGTACCAGAGTTAGTAGCCTTGATTCGGCGCGCGGCAGCCTCAACCTTAGCCAGACCCATGTCGCCTTCGCTAAACAATATTTGTCTGTGCAAATTTGACAACTCAACAACATCGTCGTCAACAAGACCAATGGTGCCCACACCGGCTGCGACAAGATAAGCAGCGACTGGTGAGCCCAGACCCCCGGCGCCGACTATCAAAACACGAGCCGCCTTTAGGGCCAACTGTCCAGCTTCGCCAACCTCCTCAAGGAGAATATGGCGACTATATCTCTCGTGTTCGGTGGCACTGAGCATGAGATCTCTAAAGCACCCGATGGCGACAGTCAGCGCAAAAAACTCTCAATCCATGGGGGCGAAAAAATCGAATCTCATTCCATTGCCGCGAGTAGCTCAAATACATACGATCGTCGGCAATGCCACGATAGGCAATGTGTACTATGCCTTTGCAACAAACTAGCTCTTCTTCGACAGTACTATCGCTGGAAATACTAGCTGTGGCAGCGCTATCCTCTGCCTGAGCGGGCTTTGCAGTCTTCTTTCGAGCTAGGGCACGAGCACTGGCAACAAAATCTCTCAGCGCTTTTTTATCATCAGTCATGGACAAATTCTAACTGATCTCAGGCGTTGTCTGGCCTAAGGGGCAGAAGAATAACAAAGGTTGAACCCTTTCCCACCACCGATTCCACTTCAACTGTGCCATGATGCCGGGCCACAATTTCACGCACAATAGCCAAGCCTAGACCTGTACCGCCAGGATTGCCACTCTCTCTCGTGCGGGCTTTGTCAGCACGATAAAAGCGCTCGAAAATTCTCGGCAAATCAGCTGGATCAATGCCGCCACCACTATCTTGAATACGAATCTCTAGCCGCTCGCCCCCCATACTGCGCACATTTATGTTAATAAAACCATTGGCTGGAGTGTATTTCACGGCATTAGTAAGAATGTTGAGCAAGGCTCTTTGCAATTGATTGGCATTGCCTACAAGCACCAAGTCTTGACCACCACTCTCAAGGGTAATCTGGGTTGAAATAGCCAACTCTTTCTTTTCGGCCTGTGGCCTGACTTGATCAACCGCATCGCTAATCACCTGCGAAATATTGACCTCGCTCTGCCAGTTAGTCTCACTGCCGCTATCAAGCTTGGAAATATCTAGCAAGTCTTGAATTAAATTGGTCTGCCGATCGACTAACCGCTCCAATGAACCAAGAAACTGCACCCTTAGCTTCGGATCTTCAGCCGCACCAGCCTGCAATGCTTCCACCACTGAACCAATAGCCATAGTTGGAGTCTTTAGTTCGTGGGATGCATTAGAAATAAACTCTTGGCGCACGCGCTCTTGCTCACGTAAACGGCCGATCATCTGGTTAAACGACAAACAAAGCTCACCAATTTCATCACGGCGGCGTACAGGCAAGAAGGCTGAAAAGTCACCAGAGATAGAAATTTGCTTCGCCAGAGCACTCATTTCACGCACGGGTCTATTCACTCTGCGAGCCAGCCAGAGACTGATGAGTACAGTAACTACACCGGTAGCCAAAATAATCTCAAGGAAGACGAAAAGGTCTTTCTTCAATCTTCTCTCAATTTCGGTCAAAGGCACGCCTACCCTGATTACCCCAGTGGTAGTACCGGAAGAACGCACAGGGCAGGCTACATACATCCAGTTTTTTAAGCTGTCAGGATCGCTTCTGGTTGTCTTGGAAATAACACCAGCAAGAGCTTCATTGATTTCTTGTTCTTTAGACAAGTTCTCAACCGGTCCGGGTTCTGATGAGTCAGCTAAGAGCCGACCATCTTTATCGACTACTACAATTGCGACACCAAGTCTGGTGGCACGACGATCGACAGCCGATTGAATACGTTTGCGTGCCTTGGGCGAATCTAACTCCAGGTCATTGTCAATCTCCAAACCCAAGTTAACGGCTTCGACCTCAAGGGTATTCTGCAGGTCAGTCAAAGACTCTTTGCGAATCGCCACCAGGGCCCAAAAACTAACAGCCGCCAGGGCGATAGTAATCACCAAGAGGTAAGTTATGAGCAGTTGGTTAGCCAAACTGCGAAATAGCCACCTATATAAGATGCGGTCTAGAAGATTCAATATGGTCCCCAGAAACTCAAAGAAAACAAAACCGAGCTTGGTTTGCTCTTAAGTGTAAAGTCTAACCTCGTTTTTACAAGAGCTAATAACAATCCTGAGATGCCGAATTTGCTTAAGGTTAACGGTCTTACATAGACCCTATTAAGGGCTCTTGACTAGGCAAGGGTGGGCTAGGCATTCTCGCAATATGTGGGAAACTACTTCACAGTCACTATAATCTTTTTGATGGCTCACCAGCTTCAAAAATCTATTTAGTGCTCTGATTCAGAGGAGGTCCTGTTTAGAAATGTCCGTTGCAAACGTTACCGATTCCACCTTCGAACAGGAAGTGTTGAAAGCTGATATTCCAGTTCTCGTCGACTTCTGGGCTCCTTGGTGTGGACCATGCAAGGCCGTAGCCCCTGTAGTTGAGGACCTTTCTAAGGAGTACGAGGGAAGACTCAAAGTAGTCAAACTGAATACAGACGAAAACCCCAAAACCGCCCATGCATATAAGATTCGTGGCATTCCAAGCCTTTTCCTGTTCAAAGCTGGACAGGTATGTGAAGAGGTAGTTGGCGCAGTGCCAAAATCTACACTTGCCAAGGCAATTGAACAACACGTATAGATCCAGCACGTTTAGAGCAGGTTGGGCACGTTTTAGAGCCCATTCTTCCGTTTTTTGAACATACATCAGCCGGAGATAGTCGGCGGATTTGAAAGGAGAAGCTAATGGAATTTTACTCATGGAGTCGCCGCAGCAAGACTAGCGTGGCTCTTTCAGCAGCGCTATTGCTCGGAATCGGCCTGGTTGGAACAACCACCGAGGCTTCCGCTCACCAAAGCAAGCGTCATCACAAACATCATCATTACTACAGACATGATGCAGCTAACGTTGCCATGAAAACCCCTGAGTGCTCAACCACAGTTACCGCTTTGAAGAAAGCTGGCGCTGTTGGCCTACTTCGCATTCACGGACCAATCACAGTATTTGCTCCATCAAATGCTGGCTGGGCAAGAATGACCAAAGAAAACCGCGAAGGTCTAATGAATGACCCTAAGCGTTTGGCTGAAGTACTTAAGTATCACGTAGTCAAAGGCAAATACTCTGCTGCTGACTTAGCTGATAGAAGATCGCTCAAAACTGTTCAAGGCGAAGACTTGATGATTGACAACAAGTCTGGCACCGTAGTGGTTGATGGCTGTATCGTCACCACCGCTGACGTTCCTTGCGACAATGGCGTTATCCACATCATCGATGCTGTGGCTATCCCAGAACGCGGTAAATGATCTTAGGGCCCAGGCCTGACAGAAACTAATAGAACAGGGTGGGCATTGCTCACCCTGTTTTGCTTTAAGCCAAAGTCAATAATCGAGGCAGAAGGGCAAGATCAGGGTAATCACTTATTGTGATTCCGTAATGGGAATGTGTAAAACTTCTAAGGCTATGCCAATATATATGTATTGCGGTCTAGAGGCCCAACAACGAACTAACGAGGTTGGAGATGAAAGAAGCGGTTATAGGATTTGTCATTGCCCTTTTGGTGAGCTGCACGCTTGCCGGCTTCGACAATCCGCTTTCGCCGACAGGTTGGACCTTTGCCAATGCGCCGGTGGCTGATGTGGTCACTGATGTCAATGCTGGCACCTTTCAAGGCGAGGTACTCGACTCGCAGCTACCAGTGCTGGTTGAGTTCTATAAGCAAAACGACCCCCACTGCCTGACCATGAGCCCAATCGTCAATAAGCTAGCCACCGACTCCCAAGGCTATGTTCGGGTAGTAAAAGTAGACGTTGATAGCAACGAAACCCTAACTGAACGCTACGATGTGCAAGGGGTACCTGGATACGTCTTGTTCAAAGAAGGCAAAGCAATCAACGGTATCAAAGGTGAAATGACCCAGCCCGAGCTAACCAAGTGGGTCAAGCAAGAATTAGATATGCCAACGGATTAAAAACTATGGTCAAGTACGCTGTCGCCTTCTTTGTGGCGATGATTCTCTCTTCTAGCTTCGTGAACTACAAGTTTCCGCCCAGTCGGATGCCTGCCGGTGTGGCTGATGTAATCAGCTCCAGCCTCGGAGTTTGGAAGCGCAGAGAAGGCTTGATACCAGAAGTAAAAATTGTCGACTCATATCGCAAACTGCGCTATATCGGCGACGTAAACAACAAAAATGAGAACAGAGATGCTGATGCGCCTGGCATGGGCAACAATTAGGAGAAGCGGAGAATCATGAAAACCTGGGCTCGTTGGACACTGCTTATACTCTGGACTGTGGGACTAATTCTCACGGCCCAATACTGGAACCCGTTTGCATCACTGCCAGCCTTCCTCAAATACTCAGTGATAACCCTCGTGGTGGCCGTTCTTTACGGTGCCTTCTTCATTATCATTCAGTTCTACATAATGCTTTCGGTGATCTTCCCGCTCCCTCCCAGAGCTGACAGCAAAGCACCAAAAAGCATCGGCAAACGCTGGTTTAAGTGGCTATATAAAGAATCGCCTATCAGCCCTAATGCCCCTAAAACTCTCGAAGAAATGACTGGCAACGATAAAGCCAAGCAAGAAATTCGCGAAGTACTCGACATCATTCAAAAAGCTAAGCACTACGAAGACTCTGGCGCCCAAGTGCCAAAGGGAATGCTCTTTGTTGGCCCCCCTGGCGTTGGTAAAACTCTTTTTGCCAGAGCCATTGCTAACGAAGCCGGTGTGCCATTCTATGTCATTGATGGTGGTGGTGTCGCTGGTATCTTCATGGGCCTCGGTGTGCTCAAACTAAAGACACTCTTCCGCAAGTTAAAAGCTCACGACCGCGCCATTTTGTTCATCGACGAAATTGAATCAATGGGATCAAAGCGTTCACAAGATCAGGGCTTCGGTGGCATCGCCGATATGAACATGACCCTTAACTGCTTGCTAACTGAAATGGATGGCTTCTCTGGCTCTAAAATCATGGTCATTGGTGCCACCAATAATGATGCCATGCTTGACCCCGCTCTTATGCGTGCAGGCCGCATGGATAGACGCATCTACTTCCAGATGCCAACTCCAGACGAAAGGAAAGATCTTTTCAAATATTACCTAGGCAAAGTCGCCTGCGATGAGAATATTGACTACGACCAAGTATCAATGCTCACAGCCAATTACTCACCAGCCGAGATCGCAAATGTAATCAATGAAGCAGCATTGATTTCACGCCGTCCAGGCAACCCGAACAAAGTCACTACCGACATGATACTGCAGGCTCTAGACAGAGTATCTGTCGGCCTTGAGCGGTCATTGACTAACTCTGGCGTTGAACTAGTTAATCACGACCCCTCAGTTAGATTCGCCGACGTCATTGGTATTGATGACATCAAGCAGGAAGTCGTGGAAATCGTCGACTTTCTCAAGCGAGGGGATGACCTGCGCAAAATCGGCGCAAAAATTCCGAAGGGTGTACTTCTGGTCGGCCCACCAGGTGTGGGCAAGTCAATGATGGCTAAGGCCATAGCAAATGAAGCAGGTGTGCCGTTCTATGGTCTATCAGCTAGTTATCTCAATGGTATGGGCTTTGGAGCGCAACGAATAAAGGCCTTGTACACCCAAGCCAGACAAAGCCCAGCGGCAATCGTATTTATCGATGAAATCGACGCCATTGGTGGCACTAAGGGTGGTGCACTGGGGTCAATTCGCACCAATTCACTCAATCAATTGCTTGTGGAGCTAGATGGTCTTGGTCGCAGTAATGTGATCACCATTGGCGCCACAAATATGGAAGATGATTTGGACGCTGCATTCTATCGCTCCGGGCGATTTGACCGCAAAGTCTTCATCGGAGTCCCAGATACTAAATCGAGAAGTCTCATTTTCGAGAAGTATCTAAAGCAAATATCTCTCGCCTCGCTTCCAGATCTTGAGAAGCTAGGTAAACTCTCATTCAACTTCTCGGGCGCTGATATCGCCGCAGCCTGCAATGAGGCAGCTATTTTAGCCGTGCGCAAAGGTAAGAGTCAGGTTACAGAAGAAGAACTGGAAGAAGCCATAGACAAAGTTATGGTGACAGCTGGTCACAAACTCAATGTGGCCGGTATGAACCTATCGCGTGTGCCTGATTTGGAGATAACTCTAGAAGACCTGAAGGGTGTAGAAGAAGCCAAAGCTGAAGCAGCTGAAGTAGTGGCTATGCTCAAAAATATGCAGGCCGTTGAAGCCTTCGGCTTAAAGCCAACCAAAGGAGTACTGCTAGTAGGCCCACCAGGTACTGGCAAAACCATGCTCGCCAAGGCAATTGCCAACGAAGCTGGCGTTCAGTTCTATTCGTTATCAGGCGGAGACTTCCAGTCCATGTGGGCTGGCGTTGGTTCCAATAGAGTGAAGGCTGTTTACGAGAGAGCACGAAGAAGTGGTAAACCGGCCATAGTATTCATCGACGAAATTGATGCAATCGGTGGAAGACGCGGCTTCGACATGGGCGGTGGCGCCGTTCAAGACTCAAACAAAACACTGAACTCACTTCTAGTTGAAATGGATGGCTTTGGTAAGCACAAAATTTTAACTATTGGTGCGACAAACAATATGAAACTACTTGACCGTGCTCTGCTGCGTCCAGGCCGCTTTGATCGGCACATCGATGTGCCGCTGCCGAACCTAGAAGGCAGAGAAGCAATTCTGACCAAGTACTTAGAAAAGTTCAAAGTTTCATCGAATGTACACGTATTAGAAATTGCTAGAATGACATTTATGCAGGCCGGAGCTGATTTAGCAAATATTGCTAACGAAGCCGGTCTTATGGCTATTCGTGAAGGACGAGCAGAAATAACCCACTCTGATCTTATCCGTGCTATTCAGAGAGTAAGCTTTGGCATGAGCCGCAGCCAACACATTGGTGTGAAAGAACTGTTTGAAACGGCGTATCACGAAGCCGGACACACCATCGTTTCTTACTTCAGGAATAGAAAAGAACGAATACAAGTGGTGACTGTAGTACCTACCGGTCGCACACTTGGTTATATGTGGTCTGTTGACAAAGAAGATCGCTTTGTATCAGGCGCAAACAAGCAAGACTACTTAGTTGACATCGAGGTTTCGTTAGGTGGCTATGTTGCCGAGTCTCTATATATGGAAACAACTACCAGCGGCGTCTCTCAAGACTTGCGCAATGTAGGTGATATTGCTCGCAATATGATTAAAAGTTGGGGTATGGGCTCATTTGCCTTCAACACAGATGTCGCACATTCAGTACCCGGCAAATGGGAAAAAGCATCACCCGAAACAGAACGTGAAATCGAACTTGAAATTAAGAAGACAGTTGATGACTGTTTAACCAATGTTCGCAACTTGCTCAAAGACAAGAGAAAAGAACTCGATTTGATTGCTCATGGTCTAGTAGAGAAAGAGACTTTGTTCTACAAAGACCTCGTACATATTCTTGAACCAGACAAAACCGATGAGCAAATCAACAAAGAAATTGCCACTCTATCTGAGCGCAAGCTGGTTGGTACCGCTCCAATCGTCAATCTAGAATTCCTACCTGGCCTCACGCAAATAGGTCAGCAAGGTGGTTCTGGTAATGCTGACAATAACAAGGTGACTGATTACAACGATGACAGTGTCCTCGATGACAATCAAGATCCAGAAAACTTCAGACCAGAAAACTAGAGAGAGCAAAGTTGTCCGCAAAACAAAGTAGACAAATTGCAAGAAAGGCAGCCCTCGTGGCTGTCTTTCTTGTTAGCCAAACTGGCCTTATAGCAGTAGGGCCTCACACTGGCATCAAACCGCAACCAGCCGAAGGCAAAGACTTCTCATTTACCGACGTTGCCAATCATCCGGCCAATCCCTACAAGGTCACTTCCGCCACAGCCTATCCAGCTCTAACCAAGAGCTTTGTTAACGACACCACGAGCAAAGCAGACTGGGTAGGTGGGGATGCCGCCTACAGCATTCCACTGGGCCCTAAACGCACCCTATGGCTCTTTGGTGACAGTTTTATTGGTCAAATAAAGAACAACAAACGCTCGAACTGCTCGATGGTGCACAATGCCGTGGCGATTGAAGACACTAGTCAGGGTAGCCCAGGAAAATTTACTTATTACTCGGGCCAAAAACCAATCAATCAGAAGCCAGAAAACAGCGGCTTTTTTAAGTGCCTCGATAAAGGCGATTACTACTGGCCTGCTGACGGCTACATCAGCAATGGCAAGCTCAACATTTTCTTGCATACGGTGCGCACAGACTATAAATTACCAGCACCATTTCAGTTTGAACTGCGAACCGATCATTTAGCAACAGTAGATAATCCCCAAGATGCCCCAGACAAATGGCGCTATAAAATCAAAGCGCTCAACACTAGCGCCAAGCGCACTTTGTATGGAGTGGCTTGCCGTGCCGATAACAAACATATTTATTTCTTTTGCTCTAATGGCAGTGTCGCACTAGATCTTTTCAAACATCCAACTGTAGTGGCTCGTCTACCCCTGGCAAAGGCCGAACCATTCAACCTAAACAAACTTGAGTGGTGGTCGCAAAAATGGGAACCATCCTACGAACTACCTGAAACACTATTCGACGATGGCGCCTCTGAAATGACAGTAACAAAGGTTCCAGGCCTGGCTGGCTACTTCGCTTTCTATATTCCACCAGACAAAAAAGCCGTCGTCATGCGCCACGCGAACGAGATGCAGGGCACCTGGAGCGAAAGAGTCGTGGTCTATCAATTTCCAGCAACTACACCTAGTACATCAGACTTGCTTTATTACAGTGCCAAAGCTCACCCGCAGTATTTAACTGATGCGGCAAAAAACAAAGGCGAAATAATTTTGACCTACTGCACCAATAGCAGCAACTTCGCCAAACTTACTAGCAATGCCAAACTCTACGTTCCTCAAGCTCTAAAAGTTTCACTAGCCAAAGCTAGTTTGCATAAATAGCTTTCATTGAATTTTTATCGCGCTCAGACAAGATTGCGGCATAGGGCGGATGGGCGAGAGGAAACATAATATCGTGCGGATTGCTGGAATGATTGAGACCCAGGGCATGGCCAACTTCGTGCAAGACACAGGCCTCAAGCTTAACTAAGTTGTAGCGCTCATCCCAAAATATTTCGACACGCGACCACTTAACGATATCGTCACTGCTATCATCCCACTGCAAGGCGGTCTCGCCAGCCTTATCGCCTATTCTACCGTGCTTTGAGCCACGCATTACTCGCACCAATTTGCAAACTATGTCGGCCGAGCGTTGATCTGAGACTATCTTAAAAGTAGTTTTGCCACCAGAAGCTATTTGCCATCTCTCAAAGGCCCGCACCACATCTTGATGAAAAGGCTCTTTCAATTCTTTCAACTCAGGATCTGACCAAATCGCTACCCGCAAAGGAAACGCCGTTTTCTTCCAGCCGTGCTTGTCCGAGAAATCGTTAGAGAAGACATACTGCGGAGAATTAGCATCACCCAGAGAATGATAGTAGCTAAGCCTCTCCATAGCCAATTGCACTCGATATTGATCAATCTCAGAGACTGGTTGTCGACTGAGTATTTGTTTGTAAACCAAGATAGCATCAGCAAATTTACCAGTGTGCTCATAGACTTCAGCCATGCCAAAACGGCCTGAATTACTTTTAGGATTAAGCAAAGTACAAGCCAAGAAATTTTCCTCAGCCTTGCGAAAGCGCCCAGCGTCCATCATTGCTCGACCTAATTTAAAGTGCGCCGAAAAGCTATGGGGATCTTCTCGAACAGCTTGTTCCAATTCTTCAGTTGTTTGCCCCGACGCCGCTTTAGTCGGAAGGGCAGCATAAGCCGAGAGTACAACGAGCACTGAAGCGAGAAAAGAGAATTTTGCTTTTGCTGCATTGATAAATTGACTGATCATATTTCATATCTTAGCGGCAGCCAATAAAAAAGGGACGCTGAGCGCCCCTTTTAATTTCGACTTGTTATTCAAGCAAAGATTTTGCTACGTCTATCCAATGTTAGGCGTTTCAAAATTTTCCAGTGGATTGCTTCCTTGAACTAAGCGGCGATCTCTGGCAGCTTTCTGTTTAGCTTGATACTCAGCATCAGCCTTGGCTTGAGCAGAAACAGCCGTCACAGCGAAGTCTTCACCAGGGGCAGCAACATCATTACCAGCTACAACAGGAGCTGCGGCACTGTCAGTAGATGCCTTGAGGTTAGGATCACGGCCTGCCGGTTGAGCAGGGGCAGGCTCAACCTTGCCCTTAGTGGCATCAACTGGGGCTGCGGCTGGGGCTGGCTCAACCTTACCCTTAGTGGCATCAACTGGGTTGGGAACCACAGTTGCATCAGCTGGAGTTCCAGCTTTAACTGGATTTCCGCTTCCGTCTTTAACTACATTGCCACTGCCGTCTCTAAGCAGGCCATCAGCGGGCGGTGGCTTAACATCACCTTCGCCACTGCGCTTACCGTCAAACAATTCAGGGGTCGCCGCTGGAGCATTCGGATTAGCAGCAGCTTTAGGGTCAACAACATCACCCTCTCCACTACGTTTACCGTCAAACAAAGCAGGGTCGCCATTATCGGCAGGCTTAGCAGCAGCAGCTTTTTTCATTTCTTCGACTTTGGCGTCGAATTGCTTGAGCATTTCTTCGGTACGAGCCTTAACAGCTTCATCTGTCATCACCCGCACTTGGTCACCGGGATGAAGCATCTTGGTTGGGTCAAGACGACCTTCCCAGCCATTGCCCTTAGCCACATGATCAGATAGTGCCACCACCAAACTTTCATTTGTGTGGCTGCCGTCTTTCTCCTGGCGAAGTACATCACGAGCAATACGGTCCCAACCTTGGCCAGGGCGTACTGTATACATGGACCGAGCTTGGAAGTGCTCTGCTGCACTCTTAGCAAACGCTTCTCTAGTTTTGGCGAGGTCGCCATCAAGCTTGATCTCAGGCATAACCAACTCTGGAATTGGCTTAGGCGCTTCGAATGGCTTAGCGGCTGGTGCAACTTCTCTTGTCGCAGCTCTTTCTTGACGCTCAGGAGGAGCGGCATTATCTTTCAAAGCACGGGTTGTTGGTCTACCGTCGTCTTTCTCAGCTGGAACAGCTGCTCTTTGCCGGCTGCGATCGCCAGTTCCGCCTTTGTCGTCAAGAGCACTTGGATCGTTGATTCTAACAGCACCATCAGTTGCAGTTGTATTGTCAGCAGCAGCAACTCGACGCTGAGCTGGCGCTGGATCGCCAGGATAATCGATCTCAGCTTGTTGATCCGCAGCAGAAACAGGTCTGACACCACCTCTATCGGTGACAGCAGCTTGTCTGCGTCCAGCCGCATCACTAGTGGCATGGGCAGCGTACATCTGGTCAAGATTGGTGCCTTGCAACTCAGCCATACGCTTCAAATTAAGGTATTGATGAGTCTGTTTTTCGCTGTCGCCATGACCAGTGTGTCGATCAAATTCACCACGCAAAGATACACCAAGAGGTTTATCCCACTGAGTATCTAACAGTTTGGCAGCATCCAAATTGCGCTGGGTGTAGCCTAAATCACCACGGGCTTGGCCCTGGTCAAAGTTTTCAATAAACTTGCGCACGTCACGACGGGAAATATCACCATCGGGATTTACACCCCGTTGAATATCGAGCACAGCACCTAGTGAAGTTCTTGGATCACCGTTATTTTGCATGAGAGCATCAATAACAAAGCCCTTCTGGTCAGCTTGGCGCTGAGCCAATTCTTGAGCTTCTGTCTGCTGAACGTCACGACGCACGGGCGGTCTATCAGCAGGAGCGTTATCTTGGATTTGATCATCAGCCGAAACTGCTCTGACAGCGCTACCATCGCGCGCGGGCTGAGCGGAGGCAGCTCTTCTACCGGTGTTCATATCAGGGCTAACGTTAGAGGCATACAACTGGTCAAGAGTCGTACCCTGCAATTCGGCCATGCGCTTAAGGTCAATACGGTCGTGGGTGACCATATCGCGGCTGCCATGACCACCGCCATTATTGCGCTCAAACTGACCACGAAGTGAAACACCCAGAGGAGCATTCCACTGCGAATCTAAAAGCTTGGCTGCATCTAAATTGGCTTGTGTATAGCCGAGATCTCCGCGGGCTTTACCCACTTCAAAGTTGTCTACAAACTTACGAATGTCACGGCGAGAAATCTCACCATCTGGATTGACGCCTCTTTGAACGTCAAGAACAGCGGCCAGCGAAGTACGCGGATCGCCGTCATTCTTCATCAAGGCACTTACGACATTATTTTTCTGGTCAAGCTGCCTCTGAGCCAACTCTTGTCTTTGCTCGGCTTCGTGACTCTCGGTAATCGGCTTTTCACGAGCCTCTACCAGCTTTCTAAAATTCTTTTGGGAGAACGAGTCATCAGCATCTCGGCTGCCAATAAGAGGTTGAATGCTGTCAGACTTATTCAGAGCTTCGTACTGATTCTGCAAGCGCTGCATCATCGCTTTCTCAAAGCCCGATACGGCCGTGGGGTTGCGAGGATTCATCTCTTGTTTGTCGACTTCGCCATCACCAGATGTATCGAAGCGACCCATGTTATCGCGACTCCAGCGCAGCATGTGGTCGTCAATTTTTCCAGTCTTCTCAAGACCGGCTGCCACTTTCCTGCCCAGTTCATCAAACTTGGCCGGGTCATTGGCATACTTTTTCTGATCTTGAGCAAGCTCAGTCATCAGCGCTTTATAAGCGTGCTCTCCACCCTGGGAGAAATCGCTGCCAGCTTTTACTGCCTTTTCAACATCTTTGTTGAATGTATCATCGCCTTTTTGGGCCATTGGAATGATCCTCTGAATCTCAGTAACTGATAAAGGATGGACTAAATTATGTACGCGGGGGGCGCATCAACTTATTTATTCCCAGCTTTTAGGCGTTTAGAACCGCCCTAGTGGAGACTTTCATAGATTGACAACACCAGTCTGACAGGCCACAGGCAATGTGTCATGGGGAAAAACACGTAGTTAAGCGCTGAAATTTATTAAAATGGAACGATGGAAGAGCCAATTTCGCAATCTAATCTATTAACTGAACTCGAACCGTACCAACCGAGCGACGAACGCGACGGCTGGGAGCGTGCTGTTTTTCTCTCAACCTCGATGGCCGCGCTATCGTCTAACATTTTGGCTTCCTACGTGCGCTACTGCCTCGATGGCGCCAAAGCTAATTCTGTGGCCGAGCCCTTTGCCGTGGTCGACGCAGACTATACCCGCACAACCAAAGAGATACTTACTCTTGGCCTCTGGTTGATGATTTGCGAAGAATGTGGCCCCAAAGTTCCTGAATGGTTTCAAAGCTATCTATATACAGCCTTCCAGGTAGCCGACGAATTATGCAAAGAGCCAACTGTAACTGCCATTTTTGAGACCTACCCCATGGACAACGGCCCCATAGCCGTAGCCCAGACCCTTTCAATGATTGTTTGCCACAGGCTCGGCCTTGGGGCGACTAAAGCTGAAGCAGCCCTGGCCCTGGGCGACTTTATTCTCAATTCTCGCGAACGACGTGAGGATCTGCTCAAATTCTCTCTAACCGAGTCAATTATGGCCCTAGATGCCTGGGTGGCAGACATGAAGCCCCAAGCAATTTAGATTGGCTAGCTAAGGATTAAAAGCAAACAAGAAGGTGGTAACAAAGTTAAAGCCTGCGTGACCAATTATTGTTGTGGTCGTATTGGTGAAACGTTTAACTATTCCCATACAGCATGACCACAGCGAAACTTGCAAAATAAGCATCGGCGCATTGGCAAATTGAGCATGCAGGATGCCGTGCAAGAAAGCCGCTGGCAATATTCCAAGCACCGGTTGAATGGCACCTCTAATCAGTGTTTCTTCACCAATGCCAGCACAAATAGCCGTGGCTAGGGCGAGAAAGACTGAGGCGCCAAATCCAGCGGGGCCGCCCCCGGCAACGCCGGCAGAAAACGTATTAGCGTTGTAAGCCGAGATTTTAGTGGCCATATCGCCCGACTGGTGAGTATACAAAGCCCAAACCAGGTCATAAAGGAAGCTAAAGACCACCAAACTCAAGCCAATGCCTACCTGGACACCCGTGGGCTTGACCCAGGCCATGCGCTCAAACATGGCTTTCCATTTGCGCGTAATCATGATGCCGGTGCCGCAAATCGAGACTACGACTAGGCCTATAAAGTTGTACCAGAAGAGCTGATCTAAAGGCACCGGGACAAAAGGAAGTGGAATCTGGGGAAATTGAAAGCCGCTAGATAAATTGGTATTGGCCAGATACATGCCAAAAGTGGCGATATAGCAAAAAGCCCCCACCATGTGAGGAACAGACTGGGGCTGGAATACTTGAATATTGACCATGGCCGCCATCATTGTCATTTTGTGGCGAGCCGGTCCGGTAAGGAAACGCAGGGAGACAATGCCATCTAATAAGGTAAGAAGGCGCGATAACACCTTTCGCGCCGGTAAAAATAGCAATAGCAGACAGGCTACACCCATAGAGCCGCTCACCTGGTAGCCCCAAGAAGGGGCATCAGCGGCGCTTCCCGCAACATAGGCCAGACCAGCAGAGAAGAAGAAACAACCTATGAATATACGTAGCAGCCATTCTAGCCACTTCTTGGTTCTCGCTCCGTGAGCCATTAGACCGAGCATCGAACACATGAAGATTGTGATTACGTCTGACAACTCCACACCCTCTTGAAACTCAAATAATCTGTCTGTATCTCTTTAATGGATACTAACCCCTTTTAACCACTTCTAATATTTCCAGGACATGATAGTATATTGTCAAGGTCCGAAAGTGTGGGTATCTTCTATCATAGGGGTAAATATCCGAATAAGCCTGCAATCTGGGTACATCATATTAAGGATGTAGGTTACTGGCTGGAATCAAAAATCAAATTTTTTGAGCAGCTTTCCTAAAGCTGTGGTCCAATAAGTAAAAGAAACAAGTGCAATATCGACTTGTAAGCCTGTTTTAAAGTTCGCCTGTTTTGAAGTTCGGAGGAATAAACACTAAAGATGAAGAAGCGTCTACTATCAGCGGCTGTTCTGGCCACCACTCTAGGATTCGGACTTTTAACTACGGCCAGCTTTGCTAATGGCCCGCTCATGATTGGCCCTGCACCAGTACCTGTAACCCCAGGCGTGCATGCAGTAGTCAACACCGTACCTGTGCAAACCAAAGTGCTCAGCACTTACAGACAGGTAAGAGCGTTCTGGCTATCACGCGCACTAGTTAGATAAATAACTAAGCGTTTAGCTCTGCTTCTGTAGGCTAGTTCAAACCTTTAGAAAGTCGTCCTCCGGGACGGCTTTCTTGCTTTTGAACGAGGGACGAGCTGGGGATAGTCGTAGCGAATGTTGCCGGACAATTCAACAGCCTCAAATTGTGCCAGATTTCCTTGTCCATCTAAGGCTCCGATAGATTCACCTTCTATCAATCGACTGCGTCGGCGCAGTACTATTTCCGCTAAATCATCCTTGCCTACAGCCTCATAGATTTCGGCTAACTTCAAGAGAGGCAGTGCTAAGTCAGGGCTTTCCCCAACAACCCTCGCGCGAAGCAGCAAAGACCTACAAAATATTGCTTCCGCAGCGGCCCAGTCTTTATCCTCAATCAAAAGTTGGCCATAGGCGTTGAGAAATACGCTGTAGGTGAGGCCATCGACATCACTATGGCGAAAATGGTCCAAGGCTAGCCGGCAAGACTTTAATGCTTCCTCTCTCATTGCCATAGAGCTAAAAGAGAGAGCTAGATTGGAATAAATTTGAGCCCGAATGGCAGAGGGAAAAACCTTAGGCTGGAGGAAAAGAGCTCGTTTGTATGACTCTATGGCCTCAGCGTCTCTTTGCTGACAGTGCAAGGTAACACCTAAGTAGTTGTGCACATCAGCAAGCCTGGACAAATTGCTGCGAAAGGTAGCCGAATCATCAATGATTTCTCTGAATGTTTGCTCGGCCGCAGAGTAGCGACGCTCGAAAAGAAGTTCCTTTGCTTGGTTTAGGCGATCTTCGAATGTGCGATCAAAGCTTCCAGCGGAGCAGAGATCGATTTTTTCTCTTTCAAGGCTGTGAGAACTATGAGCATATTCAGATGAAAGCAAAATGTTGGGAGACAGAACAAGAGAGATCCAAATCGAGAGTGCAGAATAGCTCATTCGCCCTAGCCTAATTCTCGCAAAACGAAACGAAAAGAACACACGACAAAAAGCCTCGCACCGCTGGTGACACCACAGCAATACTTCAAGCAAGCACCCAGAAGGTAGCAAGCTACCACAACTTGCACGAAGGATTGTGCAAATTTCGTGCAATCGACAAACCGCCGAACATTAGGCTTAAACTTAACCATCGTGTGAACCTATGAGTTAAGATAATAAGCAAACCTTGGCGAAGGGAATCAAGAACATGTCTCGCATTTTGGTTGTTGAAGATGAAGATGGACTTTCCGGAGCAATTCAGGAATGGCTTCAAGATGAACACTATGTTGTGACACTGGAGAGCGACGGACTAGAGGCGCTCAAAAAGCTGCGGCATGATTCCTTTGAACTGGTTCTGTTAGATTGGATGCTTCCCAACCTAAGTGGTCTTGAAATATGTCAAAGATTCAGAGCCGCGGGTGGAATCACACCGATTTTGATGATCACAGCGAAGAGTACTCTCTCCGCGAAAGAAGAAGGTTTAGATAGTGGCGCAGATGATTATTTGACAAAGCCATTCAGCATGAGGGAATTGTCAGCGAGAGTAAGAGCCCTCCTACGCAGACCAAAGACCAAACCGGAAATGATTATTGAAGCAGGAGGCATCCGCCTCGACAGAAAATCACTAAAGGTGACGAAAGGCGATCAGCTACTGAGACTCCTCCCAAAGGAATTTATTCTCCTTGAAGTCTTGTTGAGGCATAGCGGCACGGTGCTGAGCACAGAGGAGTTGGTAGACCATGTCTGGGGAAGCAACTCAGACATTACACCAGATACGGTGCGCTCACATGTAAAATCTCTGCGCAAAAAAATTGACTCAATAGGATCGCCTTCGCTAATAAAAACTATCCACGGAATGGGCTATAAAATCGAGGCAGACTGAGGATGTTCAGAAACTTTCGCTGGCAAATCGCGACATGGTTCTTCGCCCTATCTTCCTTCGTCTACATTGCTTTTTCGATTGCAGGAGGCGCCTATTTCTACAACAGCATATCAAACTCCATGGACCACGAACTGCGAGTCGTAGCCTCGCAAATAGGTCATGCTATCGACCTAAGCGCTAGCAAGCCAACCTTTCGCGACTGGCTTAGGGTAGTAGAGACAGAGCCAGCGCGTTCCGTAATGGCCATGCAGCTATTCGATAGCAAGGGGCAATTGCTCGAACACTACGGGCCAACAGGAATTCCCAAGTTGATTACGGACTCGACGGAAGCGACAGGTCACGGCGACACTTATCGTATCCGCTACTCCAAACTTACACACAAAGGCTCTGTAGTAGGCTATCTACAGCTGCAGCTTTCAACTGCAAAGCGAGCCGAACTAACCAAAGAATTTCTACTAACAATGGCTTACATGGGACCTTTCGTCTTGATTGGCTTTGGCCTCTGTGGTTATTTTGTCTCTGGTATGGCCGCCAAGCCAATAGAACAACTAGTGGGCACCCTCCAACGACTTGTTGCAGACGCCGGCCACGAACTCAACACACCAGCCAGCATTGTGCAAGCGCGCGCACAGTCACTCGAGCGCAAACTAGCGAAACACGGTCAAGAGGAGAACGACCTGAAGATTATTGCCAATTCCGCTGAGCGCATGGGATATATAGTCAAAAACCTCATGCTGTTAGCCGAACTCGACAGCAAAGACAATCAATCAAACCACCTGTTAAATCAGAAGTCGCAAACCAAATCAACAACAAACCTACGGCAACAGATAATGACCGTCTTTAGCGACTTCAAAGAACGTTTCAGGGAAAAGAAAATCGAGCTAGAAATTGACACAATTGAAGATGCAGTAGTGAGCACGGAGAGCCAATCACTCCAATGCATACTAACGAACTTACTAGAAAACGCCCTCAAGTATACCGAGCCTAACGGCATAGTATCTATTTCTTGCAGACTCTCGGCTGATGAAGCTCGAATCACAGTCAAGGATACTGGTATTGGAATCCCGGCAGAGGATCTCAATAAAATCTATGATCGCTTTTATCGAGTAGATAAGTCACGTAGCCGCTCTTCAGGAGGGGCTGGTCTAGGGCTTTCGATTGTCAAAGCGATGGCAGAGCGTGATGGTGGCTCCGTAACTGTCAATAGCATTCTCGGCACAGGCAGCCAATTTACGGTGACTTTACCCATAGACAAGCCCTTGACCATTGCACAAAAATTGCACACAAATCTATAGCAGCTTTACTACACTAGCTCCAATGTAAGCGATGCTAGACATCAGCTGTCCATTGCTCCCCGGAGCGGGTGAAACCAGTGCGCTCAAAGACAACCAGGCAGATTCTAAGCGCTATCCTCTTACTAATTTCTCTACCCAACGAAGCTTTGGGCGAAAGCAACATCAAGCTCAGACCAGAAATACAACTAAACGAAACTTCGCTGACCCTAGTTGGTGCAGTGCAGCTAGCAGCAAGCAAGTATCCCCAAATTCTTAAGCAGCAAGCAGAGTTAGAGGCAGCCAAACGCAATGTTACACTGCAAAAAGTAAAAGAGTACAATCCAACAGCCCTGCTTTCATACCAACAAGTAGACGCTACTCACAATCGACTGACTCAAACTCTCTTCGGTTCAGCTGTTCTTCCAACAACGCCGGGTCCTGGGCCAGACAATGTCAGATTTGGTGCTGACGCATTTAGCGCAGCAGGCTTCATTATTGACTGGGCACCAATCGACTTCGGCTTACACAAAGCGCGCATCAATTATTCGAAAGCAGAGATGCAATTCGCATCCGCCAACTATGACCTTACGGCCCTAGATGTGACAGTACAAGCAGCGTCAACCTTCCTTGATGCCTTGATAATGAAAGAGCAAGTCGGAGTAGCCATCGCCAATGTGCAACGCTTTGCCGACTTTAGCAAAGTAGTTCACGCCCAGGTAGACGCTGGCTTAAAAGCGGGAGCCGATGCTTCTTTGGCAGACTCCCAGCTGGCCAATGCAAAAAATGACCTAATTCGAGCGCGACTAAACTACGAACTAGCTCTAGCAGAACTAGCATTTAGAGTGGGCATAGGCGGCAGCAGTGTTGAGATCAATCCCGGCGGCATTAGCAAATTGACTCAACCCGATGACCCACAAAAGACTGCGCCAACATTTACGAATCATCCACTCACCCTAGCAAAACAATCACTCGTAAATGTCAGAATGGCAAATCGCAAAATATTGGAAAAAGAATACTATCCAAAATTTCGCTGGCTCGGCGGAGTTAACCTGAGAGGCACGACCTTCAAAACGAATAGAGGAGATGTAGAAGCACCGGGCATCAGCGGTCTCTTTCCCACTATTCCCAACTGGAATGTAGGCTTAGTTATCGATTTTCCTTTCTTCGAAATAATACGAATTCAGGCAGAGAAAAAGGTCGTCGACCAACAAATAAATTCAGCTCAACAGTCGTACGCCCTAGCACTGCAGCAGCTCAAAGCCGAAGACGTACAGGCCAGAGCTAGGGTGAAAGCCGCTCTTGAACTGGCTGCCAATATGCCCATTCAGGTAGAAGCAGCAAACCTTGCAGCACAGCAAGCTCAGGCACGTTACCAAGCAGGCTTAGCGACAGTAGCGCAGGTCGCAGAAGCCAATCAGATATTGGCAGATTCAAGGGTCAAAGAAGCGGTAACAAATGTCGGGGTGTGGAAAGCGCTGCTTGCCAATGCTGCTGTTCACGGAAACCTGCGACCTTTTCTGGGAGCAGCCGATCAGGCGACGCGCAATTCTCGCACAGGTATTCAGTAAATGTGGTTGATAAAACTGGCCATGGGCCGACCGATCACAATTATGGTCTTCGTCATCACAGCCCTTTTTGCAGCATTCCTTTCTGTAAAGGGAATGAAAATCGACATATTTCCAAACTTAAATATGCCAGTAATTTATGTAATCCAACCCTACGGCGGTATGGACCCAGCACAGTTTGAAGCCTTTATAGTGGCACACTATGAAAATCACTTTCTGTATGTCTCTGGCGTAGATCACATCGAGTCAAAGGCCATTCAAAACACAGCAGTGATGAAAATTGTCTTCAAAGCCGATACAGATATGGCAGAAGCAATGTCTAATATCGTGGCTCAAGTAGAACGGTCACGGGCGAAAATGCCTCCTGGCACAGTTACACCATTCATACTTCGCTTCGATGCCGGTAACGTTCCGGTTGGTTATGTGGTGCTGTCTAGTAAAAGCAAGTCAGTTGGCCAGATAGAAGCAATTGCTGACGAACGCGTACGACCAATAATTTCAACCATTCCTGGTGCCACGACTACTCACCCGTTCGGTGGCAACGTCCGCACTATTGTAATTACGGTCAATCCACAGCGCCTCAGGGCGCTGCACTTGAGTTCAGAAGACATCGTCAACGCCGTAACAACCGGCAATATGATTACTCCATCTGGACTAGTAAAGTCTGGAGATTCGCAACGAATTGCCAATCTAAACTCTACGGTTCTTGATATTCATGAGCTCGAAAAAATACCTCTGCGCCTAGGCCCAGGAGCCAGCCTGACCTTAGGTGACGTAGCCACCGTAGTCGACGATATGGACATCGCCACGGGTTACGCACTAGTTGACGGCAGGCGAACTGTCTTCATGACTATATCCAAACTAGCCGATGCTTCAACTCTAGACGTGGTGCAACGAGTAAGGGCCGCTTTGCCACAAATGCGAGCCGTTATTCCACAAGATATCATTGTCAGTTTTGACTTCGACCAAAGTATCTATGTTACCGAAGCAATCAGCGGGTTGGTCTACGAAAGTTTGATTGGCGCCCTCTTGACCGGAGGTGTGGTCCTACTCTTCTTGCAAGATATTCGCAGCGCTCTCATAGTGGTCGCCACAATACCCATAGCGCTTGCCCTGGCAGTGGTTGGCCTCGCTGGTAGTGGTCAAACAATCAACATCATGACCCTAGGAGGCCTTTCTCTAGCCGTCGGAGTCTTAGTCGATGAAGCAACGGTAGCCATAGAAAACATTCACACCCATCTTGATCGCGGCGCGCCACTATACAAAGGCATAAGTGATGCTTGTCGTGAAGTAATAACGCCGCAACTACTAGCGGTGCTATCTGTACTTGCTGTATTTCTTCCATCATTCTTCATGGAGGGCACGACCAAAGCACTGTTCGTACCCTTATCGCTTTCTGTTGGCTTTGCTATGACCGCCTCGTATGTACTATCAAACACACTCGTACCAGTATTATGCGGTTGGCTTTTGCACACAAGCACTGGCGAAAAGCACAAAGTTAACAAGATTGCGGCTCTGCTAATCAAATTACGTCGCCAATATACCCACAACTTAGTTAAGATTCTTCGACTACGAGTGCCTCTAATAGTGACTTATATAGTTGCTACACCAGCGCTTTTGCTCTGGCTGGGGCCAATGCTAAAAACAGAAGTGTTTCCCACGGGCAATCCATCAAGCTTTCAAATTAGACTTATTGGTCCGGTCGGTACACGAATTGAACTCACTGAAAAATACACAAAAAAAGTGCTGGATATTATCTCAAGAGCGGCAGGCCCAGACAACGTCGAAATCTCAATTTGCTACGTCGGCACACAACCACCAAACTTTGCCCTAAGCAATGTCTATATCTGGACAAGCGGTCCCCAAGAGGCCTTGATGCTCATAGCCTTGAAGCATGATGCAAAAATTCGCCTGAATGATTTAAAGGAACGTTTACGCAAAGAAGTTGCCAATGAACTTCCTCAAATATCACTCTCCTTTGAATCTGGTGACATAGTCAACAAGATCATGAACCTCGGAGCACCAACTCCTATTCAAGTTGATATTACAGGCTCTAACCTTAGTCAAGACGAAGCCTATGCGCGCAAAATTCTAGAGCAGTTAAGGCAAGTCTCTACAATCAGAGATGCCTTCATTGTGCAGCCTCTAGAGTATCCAACCATCGATGTCACAATTGACAGAACACGCGCAGGTCAACTTGGTCTTACAGCAGCCGACATCAGCAAGGCGCTGGTACCAGCCGTATATTCAAGTAGATTTCTGAAGCAGATTTGGTGGCGAGACCCACATCATGGCCACTCATATCAGATTCAAGTGCAATACCCGGCAGCCAATATGGAATCAATTAGAGACGTAGAAATGATACCGGTGCGAACAGGCGACGCCGAAAGCCCAAGAGTTGGCGAGGTTGCCGACGTTAACTTTGGCAAAATGGTGGGCGAATATGATCGCTACAATTTACGCCGTATGCTGAGCATAACGGCCAACATTGCTAGCGATGATCTGGGCAGTGCGGCAAGAGAGGTAGATAAGGCAATCGCTCGAGCTGGAACACCACCACGAGGCCTCAACGTTAATGTTCGTGGACAAGTACCAATATTGAGAAGCACAATGTCTGGCCTTGCCAATGGCTTAGGCTTAGCCGTTGTGGCCATTCTTCTGATGCTTGTTGCCTACTTCCAGCGGGTCAAGCTTGCACTAGTTGTAATGTCGGTCATTCCAGCGATCTTGCTTGGTGTTGCTATTAGTATCAAGCTAGCGAATGTCAGTCTGAATGTACAATCGTTTATGGGAACAATTATGGCAGTAGGTATTGGTATCGCTAATGCCATCTTGATTGTGTCATTCTCAGAATCGCGCAGAATTGCAGGTCAGCCAGCGGGCTCGGCAGCAGTGCGTGGTGCAGCCAGTCGACTCAGGCCTGTACTAATGACAAGCATCGCTATGATTGCAGGCATGCTACCAATGGCACTTGGCCTAGCAGAAGGGGGAGAGCGCACAGCACCGCTCGGGGTGGCAGTTATAGGCGGCCTCTCATTTTCGCTGTTCGCTGTACTCTTCATTCTGCCTGCTATCTTCGCCATGGTGCAAAGCGGTTCTTCGCGGACTGTTCCCAGCATGCTCTTTGACTCAGAGCAATCACAAAAAGGAACGTTGTAATGGCTAGAAAACCTGTTCTACTGAAAGTCGTTCCAATGCTGCCAAAATTGGTTTCAACAGTTCTTTTGACACTGCCCCTGAGCGTCTGTTTGAGTAGTTGTACCCAGCAAGAAAACAACCATACAAGTAGTACCGAGAGCAAGCACGCAGAGCAAAACCACAATCAACATACAGCAGTGGTGTCAACCGTCACAGTGCACTCCGCCAATCTAGAGCGCACCGTGAAAATTCCTTCTGAGCTAACTGCTTTTCGTGAAGTAGCAATTCATCCGAAGGTACACGGGTTCATCAAGCATGTGTACGTTGATAGAGGCTCAGCAGTAAAACAAGGACAAATTTTAATTGAGATAGTCGCCCCAGAGCTTGAAGCAAACTATCAAGAGAGCCTGGCAAAGCTAGAAACAGTCAGCTCCGCTATGGTTCAAGCGCAATCAAATGTTGCTAATTTCAAAGCTCAAAAAGACGAGGCTGAAGCTAAAGTTGAGGCAGAAGAAGCGAATTACAAGCGAATTCAGTATGCCGCCCAGACGGCCGGAGCCATTGCGCCGGTAGATCTAGAAGCAGCAGAAAAGACTCTCCAAGGTTCAAGAGCTCATGTTCGAGCGGCAGAACAAGCAGTAATTGGAGCGCAGTCAGAATTAGAATCACAAAAGGGTCGAATTAGATCTGCCAAGCAAGCTCTTATCTCGGTGGGCGAAATGAAAGCTTACCTAACAGTACGCGCTCCATTTAACGGCACAATCACTGAGCGCAATGTCCACGAAGGCAGCTTGGTAAGCTCTTCAGCCAACAGCACAGCCCTATTGAAGCTCCAAGAAACATCGAAACTACGCCTAATTGTGCCTGTACCGGAAGAGGATATCGCAGGCATCAAGCCAGGCGCAGAAATGAAATTCACAGTACCGGCATTTCTTGGCAAAACCTTTAATGGATATATTGCCCGCATCAGCCACGGCCTTGATCGCAAGACCAGAACTATGGTGATTGAACTAGATGTTAACAATCCGAGGCAAGAACTTGAGCCTGGAATGTACGCCGAAGTAGTCTGGAAAATGCGACGCCCCTATCAAACACTTTTTGTACCAGCATCAGCAATCGTAAGCAAAGAAGACAAAACCTATGTCATTAGGGTGAAAAACTCTACTGCAGAAATGCTACCTGTCTGCCGGGGTCAAGCCATGGGCCAAGAAGTTGAGGTTGTAGGAAATCTGGTGAGCGGGGATGAAGTAGTTCTCGATGCTCGCGACGACATCAAGACAGGGGCCAAAATTAACTGCAAGCTACAGACAATAAATGCAAGCAAGCACAGCGAACACGACGAGTGAATTTTAATTAACTACTTGCCGATGCGAATAACTATTTCGTCGGGACCAGCCAGATTGAGACGCTCACGAGCCAGCCTCTCAATACCTGTTGAGGACCGATAACTGGAAAGCCCGTCGCGCAACTCTTTGTTGATTTCTTCGGCCTGGCGCCGACCGTCTTTTAAGGCATTAGCCTGTTGATGGAGATAAACCTGACGCTGGCAGGAACCTACTATTGAACGACCGGCCTGATAGATTGCTATAGAAGTAATCAGCATGATTACGAGCTGGCGGCCAAGCTGTCCAGAAATACTGAAGCGCGAAAGAATGCCTGGTTTACCTGCAGGCTTGTGTGCAGGCACAACAGGCGCCTGGCTGACAGGCGTAGAAACTGCTTTGAGACTTGGCTTACTGTCGTTCACGTTCTAGATTACTTCCGCCGTGGTTTGTTTAGTTTTTGCCGGTGGCATGGCATCAACTTTGAACCCCTTTAAAATTTCGTCGATTTGGCTCTTGAAGTCAACCATTAATGAATCAATTAATTGTTCAGATCTACCCTCACCAGATACACGAATGACTGGTTCCGTTCCACTTGGACGAATTAAAAGCCAATTGTCAGCGTCGTGATAGAGCTTCAAACCATCAGCCCTATCAACTTTGTAGAGCGGTTCACCAATTAGTTTAGAAATCGGATGATCGGCCAAATGAGCAAGCAAGAGTTTCTGAGTTTGTTTGGTTAAATGCAAATCACCACGCCGCTGGAAAAACTTGACGCCAATTTCGTTTTCTAAGTCTTGCCAGATTTGCGCCAGTGGTTTCTTCTCATAGGCCAGCATTTCAATTACCAGCAAATTGGCGAGAATGCCGTCTTTCTCAGGTATATGACCCTTAATAGAGACACCACCAGACTCTTCTCCACCAATCAAAACGTCTTCTGTGCGCATCTTTTCGCCGATATACTTGAAGCCCACTGGTGTTTCAATCAATGGCAATTTGTAATGCTCTGCCACATGGTTGAGCATATGACTGGTAGCTACAGTACGCACAATGGCACCACTCATGCCGTGATTTTTTACAAGATGCCGGGTCAGTAAGCACAGTAACTGATTAGGCGAAAAGAAAGTGCCCTGGCCGTCAATGATGGCAAAGCGATCGGCGTCACCATCTGTTGCTATACCAATGTCAAAAGTACCGGCTTTGATCTTGGCCACAAGCTCTTTCAAATAAGGTGGAGTGGGCTCAGGCATGCCCCCACCAAAAAGTGGGTCGCGAAAATCATGCAAGGCCTCTAGTTCAATGCCGGCTTCGACTAAAATTTTGTCGATATAACCACGACTAGTACTATAAAGCGCATCAAAAGCTACTTTCAAGCCGGAGGCAGAGATTTTTTTTAGATTTACGAGCTTCTTCACCGCCTCCATATATGGTGCGCTGGCATCAAATTTTTGCAGATTGTCGCTGGAAAGTGCAATTTGCTCGGGGCAATGTTTGAGATTGTCGACTATTTTAGCGGTAATGTCGTTAGTGGCAGGCCCTGCATATGGTGGAATGTACTTGACGCCGCAATATTCAGGAGGATTGTGACTAGCAGTAAATTGCAGGGCACCACAGGTGCTCTCAGCTTGAGTGGCCCAGGCAATACAAGGTGTGGGAATATCGCGACTGGCGACTCTGACATTGAGGCCCATGGCCATAAGCACGCGGGCGGCACGCTCAGCAAACTGATCAGCCATAAAACGAGTATCAAAGCCAATTAAGACCGGAATATCTTTGTTCGCAGAGCCGTCTAGATAAGTCTCGGTTAGATAATGGCCAATGGCATAGCTGACCTTCTCGACATTGGCGAAAGTAAACTTGTCTGCGATTATTGCCCGCCAACCATCAGTGCCAAATTTTATATCGCTGGTTGCCGTCATCGCTTCCTCTAGTCACCAAACCAAATATTTTTTGCCCATTACAAAGCGGCAAGATAGTTAAAAACGTACTCGCGTAGAGCTTCCCAGGCGGTTCCAGCTTGCCGCTTACCGCGATGAGCTGGTGGCACCGGTTTGCTACCGGGTGGCAGAACATTCTTGGGCTTGAGCTGCTCTAATTCACTATCTGAATTGAAATCAATGATTGAACCATCCCTGCCATAGAAGCGGTAGGTGCCTGAATCTTCAGCACGACTAAAGTCTGATTCAACAAAATTACTGGACCTAGCAGTGGTAGCAGAAGCTGAAGAAGTGACAGAATTTCCACTGCCATCGGCTCGTTGACTTGAGGTCGTAGCATGATTGAGAGCCGCCGACTCTAAAGCTTGAACTTTACGGAACCTTGTGGTCATGCGGAATCCGTCAGAACAGAAAAGAGCAGTCATGGCAATCCAATCACCATTAGCATCGGGCAAAAGTCTGCGCTCAGTATGAACCGAGCGAATTAAGTCGATACTCCAGAACTGTCCATCTTCGCGGGTAATACTGACACAACCACGGGCGTCCACTTGCATTGACTCGCCCTGAGCTTTGACCCTGCCCCGACCATCACGTACCAAAACGCCAGGTCCATCTACTTCGCCCTGGGAGTGCACCACTCCACTGGGATCGTGACGAACAAACGAGCAGAGATGCCCTTTCTCGTCGTAGCCGAGGACAACACAAACTCCGCGGTCAGAGACGATTTCTTGCACCCGACCAATATCGTCTTTGACAACTTTGGCACCACTAGGGAAAGTCTCAACGCTACCGCGGCCGCTGCTACTTTCTTTGATTTCCACCCGGGGACGCATTTTTATCGATGCAGTGATACCAGATTCAGCGCTATCAGCAACTCTCTTATTACTCAAAGAGCGGCTATTGCGAATACCACGTAAGAAGGCACCCGGTCCCCCGGCCCCATGTTGACCAGCAACCTCACGCCGACCGCGCTCAAAGTGAAGACTATCATCATCAGCTTCAAAGTCGGTCTTGGGCCAATAGCCTTCGAGGGAAGTCTGCTCTAAGCCATCGACATCTTCAGATTCTGGAAAATTACCAGAATTGAGCCAAGCCTCAAGCATTTGCGCGCCAGTAGAGCTAGAGCCAACTGCTGCCATAGAGTCTTGATCGAGCAACTGCCTCTCGCCTTGCGATGCAGTCTTAGACAAATAATTTAATAAGCGACCATACTTGAGATTCTCGCTGGCAAACAAGTCATCTTTAGCCACTGCAGGGTTTTGATCTAGGGGCCGATAGAACATCGAACCGCTATTTGTAGTCGAAGCAAAGCGCGCATTGCCCTGTGCTCTAACTGTATGGCGGGGGTGATTGTTCTCTAGCATGATCGTTAACACGCACTAATCTAGCCATGATTGAGCCACAATATTTAGGGCTATCCCTCAAGCGCCAGCAATTGTAGCACTTTTGGCACAAATCAAGGGGTAAATTACGCAAGCGACAAAGCTGTTACAAGCCAGCCGCAATAGCTGTCGGAGACTCTATTTCGCCTTAAAGCTATTTGTCGTAACGAGGAACTTGGGTATCTAGCCAGCCCCGCACCTGCAAAGACTCAGCCATGCGGATGCCCGACATGCGCTCGTCATACATGGCCACGCAGAACTGACCAATGTCAATTTTTCCTTGACTGAGCAGAAACTCGGCCAGATGCAATGATTTCATTTCGTTTTCGTTGACATAGCCGGCGCTGAGAACCAAGTCAGAAACAGGCACTTCAGGGAAGCTGCGCATTTGATTGGTTAAGGCTTGAACTTCAGCTGATCCAATAATTTGAGCGGCCTTGAGCAACTCAATGAGCATTGGCAATGGCTGCTGGACGATTGGCTGAGTGGTCACCATCATTGGCTGTGGCGGACGCTCTTCGGTTAGCTCCATGAGCTCGAAAGTGCCGTCATCAGGGATGTGCTTCTTGTCGACTAGTTGAGCCCGACCGACGATCAAATCATGACTTAAGCGCAAACGCGGTTTACGCAGGATAAAACCAGCATCAAGAATGCGGTAGTACTCAAGACGTTGCTCTTTGGGGAGAGACTCACGCAAGAACTTCTTAGCTACGCGGAAGTAAGCGGCCACCACCACCGACGGGGTAACATCGCGATCAATGTTCAACAAAGTGTAGAGGTCGCGAGGCATCTCGGTCTGATTTGGTCTTAAATCAGGTACCAAGTCAGGGAAAAGCTGATACAGCTCGCTACAAGATTTGACTTGTCCCTTGAAATCATTTTCAGCCCAACTCGTGCGCAAAGCGGAGCAGAGAATTTGACTCTCTAACTCAATACGATTGGCGCCACCTGCATCAGCCATCCCTAAGCCCTAACCTTTAATTTCAGTTTTTCTCAACTTCAAATGTAAGTTCTGTGTGTCCGACTCTCACTTTATCGCCGGCAGAAAGTACCTGTCTTTTGACCACAGGATGTCCGTTGAGCAAAGTACCATTGGTAGAACCAAGATCTTCAATCCAGAAATCGCCTTCTTCAAAAGTGATCCAGGCATGATGCCTAGAGGTGAATGTGTCGTCAGGAATAACTACCTGATTGGAAGGGTCACGACCAATTTTCACCTTAGCAGTGCGCAAGGTATATTTCTGACCGGTTTTAACGACAACTATCACGACAGACAAGCCCATTGGCTCTTCAGGAGGCTTGGCATCACTCTGCTTGAGATAATCTAGCTGGAGACTCTTCAAGTCAAGGTCTGTGACCGTGGCGCAATAGACGCAGCGAGTCCCCACTGGCGTAGGACGCCCGCAGCTGGGACAAGGCTCTGTATTATCTGGCATGCGGCTCCTAATTTCGCTCTGAAAGCGCTTGGCTACTCAATCAAAATCGCTTTCACTAACACTCGATTATTATACGCACCCACTTTCACATAGAACATATGGATTCATGGAAGCTTTGCTTCAGGGTTTACTTGACTTGCCCAGCTTAACTAGCCAAATAACAAGCAAACTTTTTAAAAGTCTGAAAATACGGGCAATTGCGCCCTAAAAAGTTCAAAACGAACTCTAACTCTTTACAGCAACGCAGCAAAAATCAATTTTAAATTCTATCGGAATGCTAAGCGCTTGCAGCCTGAGCAACATCAGTATCGTCTTTTTGACCGTCTTCGCCATCTGCTTTACGAGTGCGGAAGCAATAGGTGCAATAGACCGGCTTATAGCCTTTTGGTTGAAAAGGAACTCGGGTAGGCGAACCACACTCAGCACAAGCGACTTCAGCTGTACGACCAGGATCATCCCCATTTCGTTGCACACGCATCAAGATTCGACAGTTAGGACATCGTTTGGGCTCATTTACCAAACCCTTAGCACTGAAGAACTCTTGCTCTCCCGCTGAGAAGACAAAAGCCTTGTTGCAGTCCCGACAGTTAATGTCCTTATCCTGGAAAACCATAGCGTGCCACCTGTGATATAGGGGTTTCCTTAGCAGAGCCTCAAAAAAAGCACTGCATATACAGCGCATGACCCTATAGGGGTCAATATAGCCATGCTATCACGACTAATCGAACAAGGGATATCACAATAGGCCAATCTGTGGGAATCACCATAGAAATATGGCATTACCCTTTGTTACCGAAACGAATAAAATCAAGACAAGAAGCCGAAAAGCTAACGTTGGCGCGAGTATGCACTGACGGAAAGAGGCACAGGCTCTCCACTATAGAAGGCTGCGGCGGCAACCATAACGGCATTATCAGTACAAAGAGCAGGCGCCGGGCGGAAAAACTCAATGTCAGCAAGGCTCTCGAAGCGCTTACGCAGATCGCTGTTGGCAGCCACACCGCCCGCTAGAACAACCTTAGAAACTCCTTTAGAGCGCGCCACAGCAATGGTCTTGCGAAACAGTACTCGATTAACGGCATCCTGAAAAGAGGCAGCAAGATCCTCTACAGGTAGCTCTGCCCCCTTAAGGTTTTCCACAGTGCGCAACACCGCTGTCTTCAGTCCACTGAAGCTGAAATCGCTGCCAGATACGACACCTTCCGGGAAGTGAAAGGCCCTGGGGTTTCCCTTAGCTGCGGCTTTATCTACTGCCGGTCCACCGGGGTAACCCAAGCCCAACAACCTTGCTACTTTGTCGTAGGCCTCACCCGAGGCGTCATCAAGGGTTTGCCCGATAATGCTAGCCCTACGATACGACTCAAAATGCATTATTTGGGTGTGCCCTCCGCTGACAACAAGGGCAACAAACGGGGGTTCTAAAGTTGTGTCTATATAGTTGGCGCAGACATGGGCAAAAATGTGGTCGACCGACAGGAGCGGTACATCATAAGACCAAGCCAGAGCCTTAGCGCAAGACAGACCAACTAGCAAAGTGCCAATTAGTCCGGGACCTGTGGTGCAAGCGATACCAGCCAGACTGCGGGGATCGACTTTAGCTTCGTCAAACACTTCTTGCACTAAGTCGTTAATTACTTCCAAGTGTCGACGAGCAGCAACCTCTGGCACAACGCCACCAAACTTGCTGTGCACTTCGTTTTGAGAGACAAGCCGCTGAGCAATGACTTTGCGGCCGTCTTCAACGATTGCTACTGCTGTTTCATCACAGCTAGATTCCAGACCAAGATAAAGCATGGGTCTCCTATTCCTGACCTATTTTGCCCTATTGACAAGGTGGTCGCCTAAGCTTAGTATCTTTCTATCTCAAAGCCCGATTTATTGCTCGCCTTAGCGGGCATAACTTAAATGAAGTAAATTGGGTAGAAAGGCCACTACGGTTGAAATCGGCAGCTGAAATCAACAGCAAGTACGGTGCAATCGCATAAGCCTCTCTCATTACCATGATGCATTTAATAGAACCGTCGTTACCTTTGCAGGTGGCAATATGCCAAATATTTATAATTTGATTTCACGCAAGGCCGCTGGCCTCACTTTAGCTGCACTGAGCATGAGCTTAGTCAGCATGCTGCCTGCATCAGCTCAGAGCTTCGACACTAGCCAAGTGGGCGGTGTCACCATGGGTGCTAACGGCCCTCAAGGGTTTCTTTCAATGCCCAATGTGCCTCAAGTTATTAACGTGCCCCCGGGTGGCGGACCAGGTTTCTCCATCGTAGGCGGCGGCCAAGCCGACCGCTCCATGGCCGCTACTGGCGAGCAATATCACGACAGTGAGGTCACCGGCCCTCAAGCACTTAGGGCAGACGGTGATTACAGCAGCAACAGAACTAGTCGCAGCAATCCAGTCAGAGGCATGGGCTCAAACTTTGGCTTGAGCAAAACCGAAACTGGTTTACTTTCAAACGGCTCGGTTGACAACAGCCCGTTACCTGTCAGCGCCAGACACTTCAACTTTGGCTTCTCCAATAGCGGTGGTGGCTACTATCAAGGCATGTACGGCACCGATAACTTCGTCAACAACTTAATTGATAGGTATGGCGGCGGTATCTTCACCTCAGGCCGAGTCAGCCTGCCAACAGTGTCTCAAGGGTCAGTTGATCTCAGTATCAACAACAACCACGGTAAATGAGCCATGAGTAAAAGTAGTTTAGCTAAATTTGCTAGTCAATTTGCCCTGATCAGCCTAATCGCCTATCTTGCCCCAGCGGCTCAGGCACAGAGTTTTGACACGAGCACGATGAACCTCACCAATGTCAACGGTGGAGGCAACGGTATGGAATCAATGGGAGCCAGCGGCAATTACGGCCGCCGCAGCTTTCATACCGGGGAAGCACCGGGAGAATCAAGGCTATACGGTCACGAAACCGGCTTCACCAAAAAAGGCTTAGGGTCGCTGACCACCGGCCTGGGACACTTAAGCTTGCCCTACGCAGCTTCAGCTGGGCTTTCACCAGTCTTTGGCTATGGTCGCCAAGTGATTATGCCACCAACCTATACCACGCCACTCGACGACGCTATTACAACAATTAATAGAAATAACAACAGCAGCTTTTCTGTAATTCCTTCCACAGGCCAAGTCTACTCACGTATTGGCAACGTTAGAACAGGTATTGGATTTGATGGCAACGGCAATGCCTCAGTAAAAATAGACAACGGCAATGGCGTTGGTACCACAGTTAGCAATGGTCAAATTAACGTCAACAGCGGCCTCTTAGGTGGCGCGGCTGGTGGCTCGGGTGGCAGCAACAGCGGCTTCTAACTAGCCTCTCACTTGGCAAGAGCATCTTCTTTTTGGCCGCTATTGCTGCCGAACCAGTTAGAATATTCCTAATATTCTATTGGTTTTAAAAGGAGAGGGACGTGCCCGAGGTAATCAGCCCAGAAGTTGTGGCAACAAACAACGCCCCCCAGGCAATCGGACCATATTCGCAGGCCATCAAGCATAATGGCTTGGTTTTTGTTTCTGGCCAAATACCGCTCAATCCAGCAACAATGACCCTGGCTGAAGGCAGCACTGGCGAACAAACCAAACAAGTGATGAGCAATCTCAAGGCAATTCTTGAGGCTGCGGGCTCAAGCTTTAGCAATGTTTTGAAAACAACTGTATTTTTGCGTGACATGAATGATTTTGACGAGATGAATAAAGTCTACGGGGAATATTTCACTAGTCACAAGCCGGCACGAGCAACAGTACAAGTTGCTAGGCTGCCTAAAGATGTGGCAGTTGAAATCGAACTGGTCGCCTCTTACTAATCTAGAAACATATTTACACTTGCTCAACTTAACACCACCCGAAATAGCGGCTATCGTTGCCACCACCATTGGTGCGGTCACCGACCTTAAAACTCGAAAAATCTACAACTGGCTGACCTTCCCATCGGCCTTTCTTGGCGTCGCTTTAAACACTTGGCTGACGGGCTTGACAGGCTTCAAAGATGCTGGTTTAGGCTGGGCATTGGCAACCCTTTTAATGGTTTTCCCCAATCCCGGAAAACGCATGCACTTCGGTGACGTAAAAATGATGGCTGCAGTTGGCGCTTTCTTAGGGCCAATCAAATTTCTTATGGTGATGTTCTACTTCAGCCTGCTTTACGGTATCGTGGCAGTAGCCTTTATGGTTAGAGCCATTCCACCCGACCAATATAAAGCCTTTTGGCTAGCTTTCACCTCGATGGGTGCTGGTGTTGATCTCTCTGCCACTGTCGATATGACCGACGTAAAGGCTGCGGGCAAACGCTTGATTCCCCTAGGACCAATCATCGCCATTGGTACTATATTAGGAATCTTGTTAGCCAAGCCAACAATGCATGTTATGGGTTTCAATTGGTACCAATAACAGGCTCGCTAATCAAAGGAACATAAGGCCATGAGTGACAGCTCAAAACTACCAGACATTCATATTCCCGAAGACATTCGTTACAGCTGTCAGGGTTGCGGCCGCTGTTGCTCAGGCTGGTCGGTTGGCCTAACCGAAGAAGACTACGACCGAGTCAAAAACACAGACTGGAAATCATTGCACCCGGACCTAGCGAAGAAAGAACTTTTCTTCCACCGGGAGAAAGAGTTTGCCGAAGGGATAGCCGGCTACCCGCATTACACAGCGCCCAAAGATGACGGCAGCTGCCCCTTTCTCATCGACAATCTTTGTTTCATTCATGGCCACTTAGGCGAAAACGAAAAACCGATTACTTGCCGAATCTTTCCTTACACTTTTGCCGAAACACCAACCGGGATCTATACCGGTGTTGTTTTCAATAGCATGGCCTCAGTTCGAGATATCGGTGACCCACTGACTGAACAAAGAGAAAAACTAGAAAATTATTTCAAGCTCGCCATTCAGCACAAAAATGCTTCATTGCGGCCAGAAGCAAAAGCTGCTAGAGAAAAGACCCTGGCTGAAATAGCCAGTGGTGCCTCAGCAGGCTATACCAACCCATTTGAAACAGTTTCATTGACCCCCGCCTGTACGATTAGCTGGGCCGAATACTTACTAATTGAAGCCCGCATGATTGATATTGTTCTAGAGCACCTTCGCAATGCCGACGAGCACCCAGAAGACTGCAATATCTTAAAAACACTATTGCAGTGTTCTGAGGTTCTCACACAGGGCCGCAAACTGAAGCTAGCAAATACGGACATGAACCAAATTAGCGATTTCACGCCCGAATTGAAACAGCCAGCAGACATTACCCCTAGTGGCATAGAACTAATGACGCTACGCATGCTTTTTTATCGCTTCTTTGTCTATCCGACGATACGAACCAGCGATAGCAGACTTTGGCAGATGCAAAAAGATAGAGTCTTAAAAGGCAGCAATGCTATGGTCGTTGCAAAAATGTTTAAAGGCTATGCCGGAAGCGGTATTCAAACAATTTTCTTCGGCAAAACAAAGCTTCCTATGCTTGGTGATAGCAACTTAGACAAAGCACTAGTGGCAAAGTTCAAGAACCTTGACGCTGAGAGCAACAAACTTTTCCACCGCTGGATTTACCTCAAACTCTTCTCCAAATCGTACTTCGGCCCAGCAGCGGCAGGTTTTTCAGTACTATCAGGTTTTAACTGCTTAATAGCTGGCTTACTTTCGATACTTCTATTTAGCAAAGCCTCAGCCATGAACAAAAAGCAAGATGAAATTGTTATAGCTGACAATTACGAAGCCTTTTGGCGACTAGACCGTGAGCTTTTGACTATTGGTCAAATTCCTGAGCAAGAAAGCCGCATGTACAATGCTGGTCTCTCCGCTCCACGAGTATTCAATAAAGCCATATGGGCTTTGAGTCTGGCTTTTGGCGAAAAGCTCTAGAAAGCCTGCTACTGGCTTTTACCAGCCGGGCCAGCTTCAGTCAAAATAGCATAGGCCCTCATGCGCAATTGCATGGCTTTAATAATCTCCAGGTCAATCTCTTTAGCTTCAGTGGCAACAATAATATTGCTAGGGTCACTGGAATTGATTTGCTCAGCCAAAACATCGAGATGTCGATTAATGCCCGTGATCGCTTCGCGCCATTTAGCATATACGTGCTCAAACTGCTTTTTCTTACCATGCACAACCTTTACTTCAGACAAATGCGCTTCAACCTCATGGACGTCATGCACAAGCAGCTGCACAAGCGGTTCCATAGTGCCGACAAAGAAGACGAGCCAGGCCTTGCGCAGTGGTTGGTAATGACTTTCGGCTTGTAATTTTTCATGGGGAATTACTAAACACTTAGAAATCACCTTCGATTCTCTGCGCTTGCGAGTTGCTTCGACATACAAATCAATGGCTTGCTGCTGAACACGCTGCAAGGTGTAGCCAATGTCTTCAAGATTATCCAAAGGCAAGGCCAATTGTTTTTCCATCTCCGCCTGAGCGGCACTATCAGCAGTTGAACCAGCCACCTCAATATCACTCTTTTCGTCGAGAGCAAAAGCAGGCAATGGCGGCAAGATCGTTGCCAAAAGCGACAAGCTAATGGCCATCAACTTAGATAGCAACTGGTTTGAGATGGTTCGAGATAACATACTTTCTATACCTGACTATCTAACGAGGGAGTTACTAAAGTTGAAAAATCGATTCATCGACTTGGGGTAATAGCTCTAAATTTCTAAATTTGGTAGAAGAGAGTAAGGCACCCTCTTTAAAGAGTATCCACTCGACAGGTAGCATGCGACTGGGATCAACCAAGACCCGCTGTGCCACCGAAGCACTAAATGGACCGCTGTCTCGCAACTCAACGACGATAACATTAGAGAGCTCATCAATTTTTAGCGGCATCGCCGACACAGATACATCGGCACCAGATTTAGCTTGCAACTTAAGCCAACGCACAAGAGAGGCAAAATCACAGCCGGTCACCAACAAGCCATTGGGTAGGCGCAGAAGGCGAGAGCCTTTCTCTAGATTCATTTTTAGGCCAAACAAGGCCGGACCACCCTTGGCACAGATTCCCCCATCGGCACGAACAGCCACCGCCGCGCCAGTATTCATACCGCCGCTCAAGACATCGACACGCATCAGACTAGGAGCTTTAAAAGTAAATTGAGCCACTGTCTTACTGAGCTTACCCTTCTTTTGCATGGCCAGATCGGCAGTCACCCTATAGGCACCAATAGTAGTGGCGCTGTGTAAAAGCTTATCGACAAACTCAGTACCGTTTTGAACCACTGCCGCCGATGGCTGCGCGGTAAAACGCTGTCCACCCTCGGCAGAGGCCGGCAAGACCGCAGCCAACAGAAGTAGGAAAAACGCAAGAGTATTCAAGCCCTTGTCAGCTGTCAGTTTCAAAATTATCCATTTGCAGCAATTGAGTAACGCCGTCCATATCTTACACTTAACCAAGTTCTATTTGGTAAATAGATAGGCATTAAGGGGCAAAGCCTGGCTCTTCCTGCCATTTCTCTCGCGAAATAATGGCAGCGTCTTTATCTGAATAAAGCAATTTCCACCCGGGCTGCCCAGAGAGCTCACGTACAAGAGCACTGGAAGCTGGTAGGAAAACCCAAGAAATTTTGTACTTATCAAGCAAAACCTCAGGTTTATTGCGGTACAGCACCATATCCCAATAGTCATTCATAAGTTGAACGTTGTAGAGGAAATATCGGGGATCAACAAAGAGCTTAGGCGAATCTGTCATCTGCCACATCATTACCGCCCCATAATGGGAGTCATTCAACAGATTTCCCTGCGGTAAATTTGCGGTTTGCTGCAAAAACTTAATTGCATCAAAAGGCGGATGGAAAGCGGCACTTCCTTCGGGAATGGTCGGCGGAATTATTTTGGCTGCCAGCAAATATGCACCAAAGCCCGAAAAAGTTGAGATAGAAAGCAAGTACATTAAGCCTAAGGGCGCAATTACAGCTTGACACTCAGTTCCGAGGCGGGCAAGCCTGCCAGCAGGCAGTCTCAAAACCGCAGAGAAAGCCAGAGCGCTCGACATCATCAAAGCAGCCAGGGGAAAAGTGCGTACAGCCACAAAGGACATAAGCAGTGCAGCTGGAGTGAGCAGGAGAAAATACAACTGCTCGCCGGACGTTATTTTTTTGCGTAGTGAGAGCAGGAAAATAACGGTGGCAAAAACTGCCAACAAGAACCAGGGATAGTTGAGAACATTGCTAAAAACAGCCAGGGACATTGGTTTAAGCTCGTTGATCGTCTTATTGATTGGATCGCTAAGCATAAGAAAAGTGAAGGGCCAGATGGAAAAGCCATACGGATTAACGAGAGTCGCCAGTGCACCAGCAGCAAAGGCAACAGCGGCGGTTTGGAGGCGACCATCAAACTTCTCTTTCTTGATTAAAGAATAGCTTCCCAGGCAGAAGACAAAGAAGCCAACCAGAATGAAGTAAAAGATAAAAAGACAGTGCAAATTAGTCCAAAGAATTTGCAAAACAAAAGCGAGTGAAACAAAAGACCAATCAATCGCCTGACCAGAACCACGCTTTGAAAGACGTGCCAACAGCTCTAAAAGCACAGCCGTCACCAAAAAGGAGAACATCTCGGGCCGGACACTTGGATGCGATAGCGAGGCCAGAGAGACAAGGGCGACCAAGAAAGAGCCAAGTAAGAGATTGCTTCCACCAAGACAAAACAACCTGAGCGGAATGACGATAAATGTAATCGCTTGAATAATCGCTGTAAAAACTAACAAGGCAATGGCACCAGCAAGGGCCTGCACGGCGTAGAGTATGACTTCAGAAAGCCACTGGTAGACAACATAAGCATTGCCGTTAGGAAAGACAGCATAGGTATAAGAAAAGGGATCAACCCCGGGTATCTGCCCGTGTTGAACCATCCAGCGCCCCATAGCTAAAAGAAAACAGACATCTGGTTCACGAAAAACAATGCCAGCAATGAAGCCGCCATAGAGAACGCTAAGAAGCAGAGCTGAACCCAATACGAGCATTGCTATTAAGCGCATTTCTTCCTACAGTCTGTTGTCACTATTGACTAAGTTCAAGAACACAGATAGACGAGCCAATCATTCCAGCTGCATAGTAATTATTCAAGCATGCAACAATGGTTTACAAGCCTTTCCACAAAAACAGCTCTGCTAGAACCGCTTTGAGCCACCAGCCTGAAAGTCAGAGCGGTCTTGAATGCCAGCCCCAAACAGAGCCCGAAACGCAGTGGCAACAATATTTTCAGCGAGCCGCTAGAGCTTTATGCAACAGCCACTGCTCACCGCCGGCGGTATTGCCATTATGACCAATGGCGCGGCTGCTACTTGACTAAGGTTAGACCAGTAAAATATATCAAACACGACCGATCGGATATGCTCAACAACGGCTGACCCGACAGTCTAGCTCTCGGCCAATCCAAAGAAAATTTCAATGACCAGGAGACCAAGAACATGCGAGGCGTTACCTTAGATACTCTAGCTCAAGCCCTGATGTCCACAGCCTACGACCGAGACGGTCAACTGCCAGTAGTACATCCGGCAATTTCTAACCGTCTGAGCCAGTCTGAGCGAAGCCTATTGAACAGTTCAGAAGAACTTCTGCTCAGCAATAACTGGATAGAAAAATCAAGCGACGGCACATGCATGCTGACAGAACTAGGCCGGGCCGAAGTCGAGCGTAGACGCCAAACTGTCTAAGTTTAAAGGCAATGGCAGCCCTCGGTCGATTTGATCTTCTATGGTCATTTTATACTACGCTATACAGTAGTAAAGCTAAAAACAAAAAAATAGCGTAGCCAGGTTTCCCTGACTACGCTACTAGAGTTAAGAGCGAACGCTCCTATTCGATTTCGACCTCCACATGAGAGCCCGGCTTGGCAATCACCAAATCGGCACTCTCAGTGACAACATACGAGCCAGCTTCAGCAGTTACAAGCGAACCATCGTAGGCATCGACCTTCGAGCCCGAATAAGCGGTAACGGTCGAGCCATAATCGGCAATCACAGTGGCGCCTTCGCAAGCATCAACGTGCGACCCCTTCTCGGCCCAGACGAAAGAGCCTTTGACAGCTATGACTTTGTCGCCCTCCTTGGCTATGACCTGAGGGCCGGCTTGGGCAACGATGCTTCCAGCCTCGCCGCTAGCCGCATCAGGTGCCACCAGTGGCACACAATAGGCCGCAGGCAAGACCACCGCAGGCACTTTTGCAGAGGTTCCTGTCGGTACGCCGGTTTCCCTTGGTGAACAAGCGCTAAGGGGGCTCAGTGCAGCCAGGCCTAAAGCGGCCATGGCAATGATTTTGAGCATTTTCATTTATTCTGTTTTTCTATTTCTTGCATTTCCGCCAATCGGAAACGCCTTTTGCATTTATGTCAGCGCTACACCCGCAAGATACGCGAGAGGACGCTGATGAACTTGCGGCGAATGCGGCCACCCTTGGCGGGCACAAGCAAGCGCTGCAGGTCGGCGTTGGTGCCGGCAAAGCGGTTCATGTCGCAGCTCTTTGAAGGCACGCCGTCGACAACGCCTAGTTCGCTGTACTGCCAGAATGTCCAGCCAGCCCAGGGAGCGGGTACACGTGGTGCCGGACGGTCGGTGTAGTGCGCCAGCCAGAGCTTGTAATTGCCCAGCGCAGCAGCTGAGGCCAGCTCATCGCGTGCCATGGGATTGTTGATATAAATCAGCGGCTTGACGCCCAGTTTCTTCTCAACAGCGGTGAGCCAGTCGAGAATCATCTGCACCCGCACTTTGACGGCGATGTCTTTCCAATCCTCTGGCACTTCGATGTCGAGCACCGGCGGCAGATCGCCAGGTTGAAGCTTGCCCACAGTCTTGACGAAATTGTCAATCTGGGCGGTCAGCGAGGCCTTAGGGCGAAAGAAGTGGTAAGCACCACAGGGAATCCCCACAGCTTTGGCGCCGGCGCGGTTGCTGGCATAGAGATTGTCGACATAGGTCGCGCCTTCAGTCGCCTTCAAGAAGACGAACTGAACACCGGCAGCTTTGACTTTCTTCCAGTCAATGGTGCCCTGATGGTGCGAGACGTCAATGCCAAAGAGGGTGTTGACGTTTTGTGCAGTGGTTGGCCTGAGTGGCCGAGTTTGGCAAGGCAGACAGACGGCACAGCCATCAGCCTCGTCTTCGAATCCGCGGTAATTGTCTTGTCTCATTGGTTCATACCTGTTGTTTTCGCGAGTCATTTCTTCGCGAGTCATTTCTTCGGAGGAATAGTAGGCAGTTGCCGAGTGAAGAAACGCTCAAACAGCGGCAGCAGCAAAGTCGTCAAAATCAGCACGACTGTGCCGTAGAGAGGTCTGTACCAAGAGAACGTCAGAGCGAACGGTCCGCCTAGGGCGAAGATGAAGACCACAAAGGCCAGAGTTGACGCCATCCAGTGAAAAGTCTTGGTGGGGCGAAAGCCGGGCGGGTCGGTCTTCATGTAGACGACATAGAGCGGGGTGAGGCAGGTGAGAAAAGCGAAAACAGACCACACCAGCCAGAGCGGATTGGTTGCCTGCTCCTTGAGGATGCCATCAATGGCAAGCCAGGCAGCAACGATGTCAGCCGGAATGTACTTGATCAGCTTTTCGAAATAAGAATCTGTGTCTTTAGTATCTGCGGGCAGATCCTGTTTGACAAAGAAAACTCTGAAGGGATTCCACATGATGGGTCTCCTGTGGTTAGCGACTAGCTGCAGGCGCAGCCAGTACTTTGTTATCTCGACTAAATCCAAACGAACACTTAACTCAGCATCTCGAGCCATCAACAACACAGACACTGTGTAAGTTGGCTAAAGGTGAAAGCTAAATATTTTTGCTGTTTGCTTGATTCGAGTGTTTATAGAGAAGAAAAGAAATACGCTTTTTTCTAACAACTTCAGACCGTTAAAAACAGCGTAAATAGGTGATGTCCTGATTTTTCTAGGTAAGCTTTCGATTATTTTGCTGTCAAGTGATAGTGCTAACCTGGGAGAACCTTTCCTGGCGGAGGAAGCCAAGTATCAGCTACCCCCCTTGCCATCTCTGCAAAAAAGCGCCCAATCCACACTTCTTACAGCGGCGCCAAGAGTAAAGAACAGTTGCAAAGACGATATTCAAAAGCGGTTTCCAAGCTGACGCAGCTAACTCATCTGTGTGCAATTGAGCTTACTCCGGAAGGAAGACGAAGACTCGGAAAACGATATACTTTTGGGGTAGTAACTGTTTGAATTTCGGGAAGGACTGTCATTACTCTCTCTACAATCTTCGCCCGCACCTCGATATTGTTGACCTGTTGGGCCACTCTTAGCCTGGCGCATACAGCAATTGCAGCGCCGAACAGCTCGCCAAATGGTGCTCTTGGCACAGCAGAAGATGTCGCCGCCGTAGCGGCGCCGAGCCCAGCAGCGATAACACCTATGGATGGTGCACTAAACAGCGCTCAGCAAGCCTTAGACAGCGAGAACTGGAGCAAGGCTGTAGAACTCTACGATCTCATTCTCGAAGAAACTCCTGCCAACTTTGAAGCCCTAAACAATAGAGGCTACGCCTTGCAGCAATTGGGCCAATACAAGCGCGCCCTTGCTGACTTCAACCGAGCCATCGAACTCAATCCCAACTACGCCATCGCCTTCAACAATCGCGGCCGCACATGGAGCCAACTAGGAAACGAGCAAAAGGCCATTGAAGATTTTAGTCAATCACTCAAAGTTAACCCCAAAAGCGCTGCTGCCCTCAACAACAGAGGCTGTGCCTACAGCAATATCGGCGCCAGTAAAGAGGCTATTCGCGACTTTGATCGAGCGATTAAGCTAGACAGCAAGAACAGCAATTTTTACTGGAACCGCGCGCAGGCATTCAAGGTGCTAGGAAACAAGCGAGCCTATAACAAAGACATCGAGCGCTCTAAGCACTAAAGACCGCCCTGGCATCACTGAGGAGCGCCACCACCACCTTGACGTTGCATTCTTTGCTGGCGGCGCTGCTGACGGAAGGCTTCAACAGCAGCTTTCTCATTTGAGTCAAGCTGGCCATCGCCATTAGTGTCAAAGCGAGCCATCATTTTTTGCCTTCTCGCAGCCTTGTCAGCGGGATTCTTGCCACCATGCTTGCCTTTGCCACCAGAGGCTCCGCCGCCAGCACCGCTGGCTTTACGCTGCGCTCGTTTGGCCTGAGCTGCCGCTCGTTCGCCATCATCAATCATGCCATCGCCATTGGTATCAAGCCGAGCCATCATCTGTTGCCGCTTTTGCGGATTGCTGCCCTGGCCTTTGCCCTTGTGCCCTTTTCCTTTATGACCTTTGCCTCGGCCTGCTACAGGTGAACTACCTGTGCTGGCGGCCTCAAGCCCGGGAGGCGGCAGCGAAGCAGGTGTTTCTTGTTGCGGTGAAGTGCTTGGAGCATAGTCATTGTCGGCTAAGGCCGGAACGAGAGAACTTACCAGCAAACTAAGGGCAAGCAGTGTCTTTTGAAATTTCATTCTCATTCTCCATTACCCTTGAATAAAGGGATTGCCAGTAAATTGATAACCAGGAAAAACCACTGCCATCTGTTTAGCGGAAAGGCCCAGACGGCTGCTTACAACAGAACTAATAACCGCTCGAAAATCAGTTGAGGTTGGCAAATCACGAGCTTCGTTGAGCTGATTGTCGGCTAGACCACCAAAGCGGCCGTAAACCTTACCACCAGGCACACCGCCGCCCATCAACCACATGGCATTACCGTGGCCATGATCAGTGCCGCCATTGCCATTTTCTCTAGCCGTTCGACCAAACTCAGACATAACCACAATTGTAGTGTTGTTATAAACCGCTCCAAGACCGCGTACTAGATCAGCTAGCCCACCTGCCAACGGCTGCAATAGATTAGCCAACTGCCCCTGCTCAGCCCCTTCACGCACGTGTGTATCCCAGCCACCAAAATCAATAAAGGCCACTTGCACTGTTGGGTCTTTCGTAAAGAGGGTGGCCAACTGCTTGCCAAATTCAGGGGAAGACTTTGGCGTCAAAGCGCCACGATTAGCAATAATCTGCTCCTTCGTCATTGCTGCCATTTCTTCTTGTGGCTCAGCAGCCGCCTCGGTCATGATGGCATCAACCTTACTGCGAGCAGACTTTCCGGAAGCAAAAGCTTTAGACATATCATCATTGCGACCACCATACATGGCGGTGAAAACGCTAGGAACGTTGCCATTGGCCTGACTTTGCATGTGCCGCCCCATTCTCTTTCCCGCTTTACCGCCTCCTTTGCCACCAGAGTTACCAGATTTGGCAATCGTAGCAATGCTACTTGGTCCGGCAAAGATACGCGGCAAGACAGGCCCTATGCTAATTGCTTGCAAAGCTGAATTCTTTGAAGGCAACTGCCCCACCAGCCGGTTCATCCAGCCAGTACTTGTTGCTTTCTGACCGGGCACACCAGACTCCATATAGTCTTGAGCATCAAAGTGGCTGCGAGTTTTATCAGGGGAACCACAAGCATGAACAAATGCCAACGAATGATTAGCCCAAAGCGGACTAAGAGGCGCTAGGGAGGGGTGCATGCCCCAATAGCCATCGAGGTCAAGCAAACCGGAGGAGCGCGACATGGCTATGGTCGGTCTGATTTGCTTATAGCGATTGTCTCCGTATGGCGCCACAACATTTAAGCCATCGATGCCCCCGCGCAGAAGCACGACAATAAGCTTTTGCGCCCCAAAGTCTTCATTGGCATTTCTATAGGCCCAGCCTTGTTGGCCGAGCAAAGGAAAAACAAAGGGCGAGAGCAGAGCTGCTTTGAGAAAGTCGCGACGATTCATTTTATACTCCTCAATAATTCATAAATTCAGGGCTACCAATTAATGCAGCAACTCGTTGGTCCGGCGGAGCTTTGTCTATCGCCTGCCTGGTCAGGGGCGAAAGATTGCCACCATTAACGGTGCCCAGAACAGATTGATAATCGGCCGTGCCAGCATACCCAGCCAGGCGCAAGGCAAAATCCATACGCTTAAGTAGACCATCTGGGTTCAACCAGGCCTCTTTGGTATTCTTATAGCCATCAGGGGTTAAACAGCCATAGAGCGGTTGTCCCTGGGTCTTGAGGAAGGCTGTTAATTGCTTCGGTTGTCGAATTGGCGTGCCTGTAGCTCGCAAAGAAGAGACCAGATAGTGAAATGGGCTTTTGAACTTATTGTTTTGATATTTAGCATCCCAGAATTCTTGGCTCGCAAACAAAGTACTGAGAACACTCTTGATGTTCCCACCAGACTGCTGATAGCTACTTGCTAGTTTTTCCACAAGAGCACTAGGAGGATTGTCGTCGACAAAGTATTGGGCCAGTTTAAAGCTCAAATGGTGAGCCGTGGAACTATGGCTGGAGAGCATGTCGAGGACCTGCTCAATTTCTTTTGCACCGCTGCCTTTAATGGTCTGACCAAGGACGACCTTATCACCAAAGTCATGACGCTGTTCATCAAAAGAAGCCCAATAGGCACCCTTGCCCGAGTTCTTGCGACCACCAGGCAAGCCCCATCCAGTAAGAACTCTGGCCAGCTCCATCACATCTTTTTGACTATAACCACCATCGACACCCAGTGTATGCAATTCTAGAAGCTCGCGAGCATAGTTCTCATTGAGGCCATTCTTCTTATTCTTCGGATTGGCTGATTGATAGCCCGCTTTAGTGTTCTGGGCATTATCCAGATAAAACATCATCGCCGGATGATGCATAGTGGCACCGAGCATATCGCGGAAATTACCGAGCAAATACGGACGCAGGGCCTGCTCCTCATAGGGCCCAATCAAAACCTTATCAACCCCCTTACCAATTGAAATATTGAAATGATTGAACCAGAAATCAGCCATCAACTCATTGAGCTGTCTCGGGCTTTCTACGGCCCTGACAATTTTCGTTTCAACCACCCCAGATTCAACTTCGCTGCGCAAACTTGCATCGCGGTTGAGGGTCTTCACCCTCTTTTTGCCAAATTCCTTAATAACGGGCCCATTGCTGCTACTTATGTTGGTATTGGCCCTGGCAGTATCCAAGCCATCCTTTTTGTTCTTGGCAGCCTTACGCTCTTTCCTCGCCTCCTGAAATTGCTGCAAAAGCTGACTCGATGGCACGGTTCGCACCGAGGCTGAGCGCTCTAGTTGGGCTATCACCTTGGGAGATTCAGCAATACTGGAAGGATTTAGCTGGGCCTGAATAAAGCGCTGCACCCCAAGACTACGCACCTTTTCAAAATCGCCAGGGCGAGGGCCATAGGTAAGGCGATTGAGAACATGGGTTATCTGCGCACTATCAGTGCTCTCAGCCGCCTGCGCCGCAGTAACAGGCAAGCCGCTTATAGGCAGGGTAAGCAGAGATGAAGCCGGCAAAACTAAAGCCGAAATGACAGCAAAGGCAACAATCTTGCTATGTGACGTAAGAACCTTCATAGAAACCTCAAAGCAGTCCAAAAAACCTGATTGACTACTAATACGCTTGCGCTTTCAAAAAAGTTCAATTGCAAAAATTATTTTTTTAAGGCCCTAGCTCTAATTGCTATGCCCGTCATACCCAGGCTCAACCGCCTCAGGGGCAGGGGCCTCAGCGGCAGCCGGCGTTTTAGAGTTATTAGGAGATGCAGCAACCGGCCCAGCCTTTTTACCCATAAGTTTCTCCCGTATGGCTCCGACCGTAAGATAAATCACGGGCACAATATACAAGCTCAAAACTGTCGAGAAAATCATTCCGCCGCAGACAGCAGTACCCAGCGAATGCCTGCTGGCAGCCCCTGCGCCTGTAGCAAAGACTAGGGGAAGAATGCCCGAAACAAAGGCCAGGGAGGTCATTAAGATAGGGCGAAAACGGGTTTCGCAAGCACCTTTAACCGCGTCTTCTGGGCTCAAGCCCGATAGCTTCAGATGATTGGCAAACTCAACAATAAGAATGGCGTTCTTACTGGCGAGGCCAACCAGCATTACTAGTCCTATTTGACAGAAAACGTCATTATCTAGATGGCGCAGATATTGAGCTAAAAGCGCCCCCATCATAGCTAGCGGCACAGACAACAGAATTATGACAGGGTCGACAAAGCTCTCATACTGAGCCGCCAGTACCAAGAAAACTACAATGATGCCGAGCACAAACAGAATAGTACCCTGGGGGCCACTCTCTTTTTCTTCTAGCGAAATACCAGACCACTCATAGCTCATACCTTGTGGCAAAACGCGTTTAGCCAGGCTCTCCATCGCCGCAATGGCTTGACCAGAGCTAACTCCAGGCGCTGTTGAGCCGTTAACTTCGGCTGAACGGAAGAGATTGTAGTGATTAATAGTCTGTGCTGCGGTGGTGCGCTCAATTTTGACAAGGTTACTCATGCGCACCATCTGGCCGGTCTGAGAACGCACATAAAACTCGTCAATGTTGCGTGGATTAGCTCTAAACAAGGCATCGGCCTGCACATAAACACGATATATGCGATTGCCCAAATCAAAATCGTTGACGTACTGTGAGCCAAGAAATATCTGCAGAGTACTGAAAATATCGCCAATCAAGATGTTCATGGCCCTGGCTTTGTCCCGCAGCACTTCGGCAATGAGCTGAGGGCTGCTGGCCGTAAAGGTAGAGAAGACACCGCGCAACTGCTTGTCTTGATTGCCCTGCATCATCACTTGCATAGTAGTCTGGGCTAAGCGACTGATATCAGTACCATAAAGATCTTGCAATTCGAAAGCAAAACCACCAAAGTTGCCCAAACCCTGAATAGCAGGAGGATTGACTGGGATAACCATGGCCTCAGTGATAGCGCCAAACGGACCACGCAGGCGGTTTATGATGCCACCAAGGCTGTGTTCCTCGCCGTGGCGGTCATGCCAGGGCTTAAGACTGCAGAAAACAATGCCGTTGTTGGGGTTTGTGCCAGAGAAGCTAAAGCCAGCAATACCAAAGGACGAGACAATCTCCGGGCAGTGGTCAAGCTCCTTCTCTAGTTTCTTCAGAACATTCAAAGTGTAATTGACTGAAACGCCCTCTGGGGCTTGCAAAATAACGATGAAATAGCCCACGTCTTCATTGGGGATGAAAGCGGTTGGTACTTCCTTTGAAAGCCAATAGGTGCCACCAATCAAGAGCGTGAACACAATCAGCACAAGGGGCTTAACTTTGAGTACCAGAGCCAAAGTTGCCGTGTAAAAATTGCGGGTCGAGTCAATCACCCAGTTGATTGGCTTAAAGAATTTACCTCCCCCATGAACACCTTCCTTCAGCCATAAAGCTGACAGGGCCGGAGTTAAGGTGAGGGCATTAAAAGTAGAAATAGCAACCGAAATGGCAATGGTTAAAGCAAACTGTTTATAGAGTTGCCCGGTGGTACCAGGGAAGAACGCCACGGGCACGAACACCGCACCGAGCACTAGTGAAATGGCAATGACAGCACCAGTCACTTCAGCCATAGCAGCAGAAGCGGCCTCCCTGGCTGGCATGTGCTTCTCATTAATGAAACGCGTGATGTTTTCTATGACAACAATGGCATCGTCAACCACTAATCCGGTAGCAAGGGTGATACCAAATAAGGTCAGAGTATTAATAGAAAAGTCGAGCACTTTCATCACGGCGAAAGTACCAATCAGTGAAACTGGAATGGTAATCACTGGAATGAGAGTCGATCGCCAGCTCTGCAAGAATACAAATATAACTAGCACCACCAAGGCAATAGCTTGAGCTAAAGTTATCAATACTTCTTTGATTGACTCACGCACCGACAGGGTGGTATCAAAAGCAAACTCATGTTTCATACCTGGAGGGAAACGCTTAGCCAAGCGCTCCATCTCAGCACGAACACCACTAGCTATCTCAAGAGCATTAGAGCCAGGCCTTTGAAATACACCGATACCGACAGCTTCCTTACCTCTAAAGCGCACCACATTGCCATAATCTTCAGCGCCAAGCTCGGCCCGTCCTACATCTTTGAGCCGCACGAGCTGGCCATCTGAGCCGTTACGAATAATTATATTCTCGAACTCTTCAGCATTCTTCAGGCGACCTTGAGCCCTGATACTCATTTGGAAAAGCTGACCAGGTGGCAGTGGTGCCTGACCAATTTGACCGGCCGCTACCTGGACGTTCTGCTCGGCTATTGCAGCTACTACGTCTTGCGGGGTGACAGCTTTATTAACCAACTTTGTCGGGTCTAACCAGATGCGCATTGAATATTTGCGTTCGCCAAAAATGCGCACATCGCCCACACCTTTTACGCGCTTAAGGGCGTCTTTGATGTAGACATCGGCATAGTTGCTTAGAAACTGGCTAGAATAGCGGTCATCGGGGGTAAGAATACCGATAGCTAGAACAAACGAATTAGAGACTTTGGCAACAGTGACACCGGTCCTCTTCACCTCTTCTGGCAAGCGTCCCTGAGCTGATGAGATGCGGCTTTGCACGTCAACGGCAGCAAGGTCAACATCGCGGCCCAAATCGAAATTGATATTGATTGTAGAAGTGCCGTCATTGCCACTTGTAGAAGTAATATATTTGATGCTCTGAGCACCGTTAATGGCTTGCTCAAGCGGCGTGGTTACGGCCGATTCCACAACTTCGGCAGAAGCACCAGTATAGGTAGAGGTCACCGAAACTTTTGGCGGTGAAATGTCTGGATACTCGGCCAATGGCAAAGTAGGAATACTGACGACACCAGCAAGAATAATAATCAGGGCACAAACTGTGGCGAAGATTGGCCGACGAATAAAGAAATCAACAAACATTACTTACCTGCAGCCAGGGCAGCCCCTTCGTAGAGATTCTGCACATTAGAAACAACAATCTGCTCCGAACCTTTTAGCCCGCCTTGCACAACATAATTGTTCTCGTAGATGTCGCCAAGCTGTACTGGTCTTTGCTTAGCGACATAGAAACCACTGCCTGGCTTTTCTTCTGCGGCCACAAAGACAAAATCCTGACCACTAATGTGGGTGACTGAATTAGTTGGCACCATCAAGCGTTGTTTGGTTTCCCAAACAATTTTGGTTGTCACTTGTTGATTAGAACGCAGTTGTTCAGCCTCATTGGCGAACAAAGCCTTGACTAGCACTGACTGATTGCGATCATCGACCTGAGGGGAGATGAAGAAAATAGAGCAGTCACCCAAAGATTTACCATCGCTATCGATCATGTTCATCGACATGCCTTTGCGCAAGCGCGAGGCTTGTTCTGCTGGCACATAGACATAGACTTCTAAGGGGCGGCTTTGATCAATAGTGGTGAGGTCGCTAGAAGGCTCGACATATTGACCCAGCTTGACAGGAATATCACCAACGACACCATCAAATGGCGATAAGACATGGTGATAGGCCAACTGCAACCGTTCTTGCTTCGTCTGCGAGTCGCTCTGCTGCAGCAGTTTACTTGACTTATTAATGACTGCTTCTTGTGAGCGAATCTGCGCATCAATCGAATTTAAATCGGCCTCAGCGGCCTTAAGTTGATTGGAGTACTGATCAACGCTCTCTTGAGCAACAGCCCCTTCTTTGCTCAAGTCGGAATAGCGCTTGTGTTGGCTGCGAGCAAATTCTAAATTAGCAACTTTAGCTGTGCGATCGGCTTTTAGAGAACGCAATTTCTCTTCAGCACTGGTTTTCTCAGCCTTGTTTGATTCGAGCGAAGCTAGCTGAGTATTGAGTGCTTCTTGCTCTTTAGCGGGATCAACCTCTAGTAACAGAGAGCCAGCCTTAACAATATCGCCAGAGCGTACATAAATTTGAGTGAGATAACCAGACACACGCGGCCTGATAGTCACTGATTTGCGGCATTTTAGTGTGCCAACATAGGTGGAGGTTTCACTAATTGGCTTAGATATAACCACCGCAATCTTCACTGGAGTAGCCCGTGGCGGTGCTGCCCCTTGCGACTCGTCACGCTGACAGCCAGAGAGCGTCAGTGGCAACAGGGCAAAACCAATAATTGAAGCTAAACAGCTGGAATATTGCAAAAGTTGAGAGGTTTGAATTCTCACAGTGGGTTTCCTTTGACATTAGTCAGCTCAAAGAGCCGATCTTAGTTTAGTTGATATCTACAAATTGCTAACCAAATGGAAAGGTATGTTATGAAAATTTCCAGCCCCTGGACCGATGTCAATCGCCAAAAACTCACTAACTGTAGAATAAAATTGCATAGACAATGCTTCGCTGGCCCGGTACATAGATAAGCGGATATTTCTTTACCGCAGTAAAGAACTGTACCATAGTAAAATAACCGACAGGGTTAAAATGTCCTCAGTGGGAGATTCAAAGTGCCTGGTCTGCGCGAAAAGAAGAAAGCCAGTACAAAAGAGAGCTTGCTCAATGCCGCCGAAAAACTCTTTCGTGAGCGCGGCTATGGAGAAACCACTGTCGATCAAATCGCAGACTTAGCCCAAGTTTCTAAAGTCACTTTCTACGGCTATTTCAAAGCCAAAGAAGATCTTTTAACCGGTCTGCACAACCGTGTACTAGAAAGCGCTTTAGCGCGTATTAATCAACCAGAACACAAAAATGCCGGAGCCGTGGCCACTCTCAAGACTTTAGCAAGCGACCTCGGCCGCTGGACTGAAGAAAACAGTGACTTATTCAAAGTACTTCTCACAGAGAAGACCTTGCCACTTGGCACCTGCTCGCCAGCGGATAGCGAGAATGAATGCCCTGCAGCCCAAGCCATGATCGACATTTTGGAACGGGGCATTGAGAGCGGAGAACTACGGGCAGACATAGACGCTAAGCGTATTGGCCGTTATCTTGCGCTCATGAGCTTCAGCGAAAAAATGTCATGGTTACAGCTAGGCTGCCGAGACTCACTGGTTGAGCGCCTGCAGACCTGTGTTGATATCCTCGTTAGCGGCATCAAAGCTAACTAAGCAAACAACTACCTTCGAGCAGCTCGCAATATTTCGTACTACAAGGCAAGCCCTTAACCAGAGCTTAACCTGACGGCCCCATGCTGATATCTATCAACAAACGACTAAAACAACAGGTTTCATCAATGAGCGCTGCTACCGGAATTGTCCTCTTTGACATGCTAATTCGTCCTTTTTTCAAAGTGGCAATGAAATTTCCGCTAATTGGATTTCTCATTCTCTTTGCCATCTACGGCGTTATTGCCTACGTAGCGCTCAAAAGCGCTTATTTAGCCGAAAATCACTAGCTAAAAAAACAATCTCTATTGCCCTGCACCATAATAGTTGCTAGAACTATCGCACTAGTAATTGCAGGAAGACAACTGTGCCGAAAATCACATTTCAGCTGCTGCCTCAAATGGCGCCAAGCGGCCTTAAACTAGGTCTTTGTCTAGCCCTTCTCGGCATCACTAACAATGTTTCACAAGAACTAGCCTGGGCTAAGCCAGCAAGAAACGCCGCCGCCCAGGCCGATTTGATCATCACCAATGCCAAGATTTATACCAGCGCACAGCCACAGTGGCAAAACGCTCTGGCAATTCGCAACGGCCAGATCGCTCAAGTTGGCAGTAACGAAGAGGCCCTAAAATTAGCCGGCCCGGCAACCAAAATTTTTGATGCCAAGGCAAAGCTGATCATGCCGGGCTTTCACGACAGCCATGTACACCTGGCCGAGGGTGGCGTCGAGCTGTTGCAGTGCCGCTTAAACTCAGCAAAAAACAGAGACGACGTACTCGCTCTCCTGCAAAAATGGAATGGCGAAAACCCCTCTGGCAAATGGATATTAGCAGCCGGGCTGCCGCTACCAGCCATAGCGAAAGAACCACTTGACTGTCATATTTTAGACCAAGTTTCTGCCGAGCGCCCCCTCCTGGTTTACGCCGAAGACGGTCATTCAGCCTGGTTGAATAGCAAGGCTCTGCAACTGGCCAAAGTAACCGGCGAGACCAAAACCACCTGCGGTGGCATCATCGAACTTGATTCAAAGGGAGCACCAAGTGGCTGTCTGCGCGAAGGCGCCCTGGCTTTAGCGCAAAAAGTGTTACCGGTTTTGTCACTGAAAGACCGCAGCACCGCTCTAGCCAAGGCAATTAACCTGGCCAACTCATTTGGTATCACTTCAGCTCAAGAGGCCCACGCTAACAATGAAGTAATCACGGCTTACTACGACCTGGCCAAGCACAACCGGCTCAACCTCAAAGTCGTGGCAGCTCTGCACACAGGCACAATGACGCCAGTTGCTTATAAGCAGATCGAGGCAGCCGCCGAGAAGTACTCAAAATACAGTCGCCTTAGCGCCCACAGCGCTAAGATTTTTGCCGATGGCGTAATCGAATCACATACAGCCGCTTTGCTAGAGCCTTACAGCGATCAAGCAAAAACCAATAATAAAAAGCAGTCACTAAACTTTTCCCCTGACGAACTAAAAGCCATGGTCAAAGAGCTAGCCAAGCGCGGCTTTCAAATACACATTCATGCCATTGGTGATGGCGCTGTTAAAGCCTCACTTGACGCCTTAGAAGCGGCACCAGACGGAGGCGATTTACGCCACCAAATCGCCCACTTGCAATTAGTGGCCCCGGCCGATCTAAAACGCTTTGCCGCGCTCAATGTAACAGCTAACTGTCAGGCAGCATGGGCCTACCAAGACCCTTACATCAAAGACCTAACGGCGCCACTCTTAGGCATTGAACGCATGGCCAGAGTTTATCCATTCAACAGCCTGAAACAAGCTGGCGCCAGACTAGCAGCCGGCTCAGACTGGACGGTGTCGACCCTTAATCCACTTGAGGCCATGCAAACAGCAGTGACTAGGCAAGCGCCCAAACAAAACAGCGTCGGCACTATAGAACCGCCTCTAAACGCCACAGAAGCGCTCGAGCTGGGCGACATCGCCAAGGCTTACACCACTGGTGGTGCCTATGTCAATCACTCAGAGAAGCAAACGGGTAGCCTAGAAGTCGGCAAGTGCGCCGACCTGGTTATGCTAGACAAAAACATTTTCGAACTGCCCAAAAGTGAAATTGCCAGCGCCAAAGTTCTTTTAACTCTGATAGACGGTAAAACTGTATACAAAGACAGTAACCTTTCTTTTTGAAGCAGTATAAGCACATGCATTTTCTCCTTAGCTGGGAATAAGAGGCTGGGGGAAACAATCAATTTTGGATAGCCGTGAACACAATGAGACTGTGATCACTGGTCAAACGGCCGCTCCGGCGAGCGGTCAGGCGATCAGTGAGCGATTTGCCAGCGGCCAACTGGGCAATGGCAGATATGCCCCCGGCGATGTACTGGGCGGCACTTACAAAATTATTGATTTTCTCGGTCAGGGCGGCATGGGCTTTGTTTACCGTGTTGAGCATCTGCTCATGGCCAAAGAACTAGCCCTAAAGGTGTTAAGAACCGAGCAGATCTCTGCAGTAATTTGGCGCCGCTTTCAGACTGAAGCTCAGGCCATTGCCAGGCTAGACCATGCCAACGTAGTCAAAATTTACGACATGGGTCAAAGCCAAGATGGCATTCCCTACTACACCATGGACCTTTTGCTGGGGGAATCACTGGCCGATTATCTTGACCGAGAAGATGTACTCACTGTCGAGCAGGCCCTGCCAATATTCCGCCAAGTATGCGCTGGTTTGGCCTATGCCCATGATCGCGGCATCATTCACCGCGACATTAAGCCAGCCAATATTATGCTGTTGACTGAGCCCCAGGGGGCAATCAAAATTGTCGATTTCGGCATCGCCAAACTTAGTAGCAACGGCGAGGCTGGCCAAGGGCTGACCCGCCCGGGCGAAGTTTTCGGCAGCCCGCTATATATGAGCCCCGAACAGTGCCTGGGTCTGGCTATTGATCACCGCACCGACATTTATTCGGTTGGCATAACTTTCTTCGAAGCTCTCACAGGCCGTGCCCCCTTCATCGGTCGCAGTGCCGTTGAAACTACGGCCATGCATCAAAGCGATTCTCCGCCATTATTAAAAGACATCGGAGACTCGGACTATCCGCAGAAACTAGAGCGCATCATCGCCAAAATGCTGGCTAAATCACCAGACCAGCGCTACCAATCGTTGGCAGATGCGGCCAAAGAGCTACTGCTACTGGAGCGCGCTCTTAGCCAGCCATCTCACTTAGAGGCTGACAACGATAATGACGAAGAGCTAGACGAAGAGCTAGACGACAACGATTTCATAGACCAGGTCGAACCAGACCTGGCTGCCCGCATCAGAAGTGCTGCGAAGCCCTTGACTCTAGGTTTTATTATGCTTGCCGGCATTGCTCTTCTCTCCAGCCAAATCACAAACCCAGCGCCGCGGCACAAGGCTGCAGAAATAGCGCCGCAGCCAGTTCCAGTAAAGAACTACGACGCCTTCACGCGGGAGAACGCAGAGACACGAGACCCTCTTTTTGAACCAGAAATTGGCCCCGACAAACCGTTCTTTAGCAAGGTAGTGGGCTCCGGAGCAAAGGCAATAAGGCACTTCAACCTGCCAGACAAACTCAATCTGGGCTCAATAAAATATGGCCCAGGCATGAATCAATGCAAGAAAGCTCAGGGCTCATTCGACCTGCCCGAGAACGGCATCCGCGAACTAATTGCAAGTCAAGAAGCCGCTACTCACAGCAAAATCTTTAAACGTTTTCAAGACGGCGACTTTCAAGTTTTCACGTGCAAGACCACCGAAGGGGCACACGATGACTTGATTGAAAACATCAGCCATATCAAGTCAATTACAGAATTAAATATAAGCGCAAATGACCTCTCAAATGCCAGTGTTCCAGCCATAGCAAAGCTGACAAATCTTACTGACCTTGGCGCTGGAGAAACCGACATAACAGGCGATGCCCTTGCCGCAACGGCAATACCGATGCAACTCGTGCATATCAACTTTGAAAACAACAAGAGTGGTTCGGCGCTAGTTCAGGCCATGCGCAATTCGCGAAAGGCACGGCATCTTTGTCTAGCTGGTAGCGATCTCGATGGCGCTGACATTGAGACCTTGAGCACCATGCCAGAACTGATTAAACTAGAAATTGGCCATAACAAAAAGCTTCGCGATCAAGACCTCAAGCCCCTGACCAAGCTGAAAAAGTTGAAAGCCCTAGAAATACAAGGATGTTCTAAATTGACAGCGGCAATGATTCCGACGTTGGCTAAAATGAAAAATCTCATTAACCTTGAATTGAACCTGTTCAAGTTGTCTGAGTTAGACAAACAGAGCTTATGTAAAGCTCTACCACATTGCAACATCAAAAATGCCGACAGCAAAAGTTTCCTACAAAACCAAGACAGAACAGAAGAAGAAGACATGAGCGGACTCTAAATATGGTGAAATAGACGTAGAATAGGAGCAGTTGGCGGGAATGGCAGCAAATACCAAAGGCAACCAATAGCAAAGGTAGTAAATTGCAAAGGTACTAAATTGCAAAACCAGTTTCAGAGACCCAAAACCAATATCTCGATCAAAGAAGGTGATACCTTTGCTGGGTCTTATCGCATCATTTCTCAAATTGGACACGGCGGCATGGGAGCCGTTTACCGAGTTCATCATGCCTTTCTCAACCGCGAATTTGCTCTGAAGACAATTCCCCCAGACGAAGTAACAAAAGAGAGTTGGGCTCGCTTCCAAATGGAAGCTAAGTCGGTGGCCAAACTTGAACACAAAAACATGGTCAAGATCTACGATCTGGGCATCGCTGAAGGCAAATTTCCTTATTATGTTATGGACCTTCTCGAAGGCGAGTCACTGGCTGAGCTTTTAAAGAGACAAGCTACTCTACCCCTAGCAGAAGCCCTCGAAATATTCTGTCAAATAGCTGACGGCCTCAACTTCGCCCATGAGCGTGGCTTTGTTCATCGAGACATAAAGCCAGGAAATATCATGCTTACCTTCGACACCGGTGCCACCAAGCCAACCGTCAAAATTCTCGATTTCGGCATTGCTAAACTCGCCACCCCCACAGGGCAAGATTGTGCGGCCACAACAAACACCGGCGCCATCTTCGGCAGCCCTTTGTACATGAGTCCAGAACAATGTCGCGGAGCAGAAGTGGATCCACGCTCAGACATTTACTCTATTGGCTGCGCCCTTTATGAAACCCTCACTGGCGCGCCACCCTTCATGGGTGACAGCGCCCTGATCACCATGGTAAAGCACCAAAAAGAAGTACCACTGAAACTACGGGAAGCCTCTCTAGGCAAAGATTTTCCCGAGGGCATTGAGATAATTGTCGCCCGACTGTTAGCAAAAGAAAAAGCCGACCGCTACCAGTCATTAACTGACTTACACAACGACCTTCTTGCTGTCAAAAGCGGCAAGCCCCTGACCACGCCCTATTTCAACAAGAAGCGCATCCAAGAAGCCTACGACGACGATGATGACTATGAAGACGAAGAGGACGAGGACGAAGAAAACAGTCAGTCATCAGGCATGCCTAAAATAGTCATTGTCGCCATCATTATTGCCACAGTGCTACTTCTGGCAGCCACAATCTTACTAATATATGTTCTCACTACCGGCCAGGGTCTCGGCGGTTAAGTAAAACAGTCGATGGCAAGCGACAAACATGATTTCACTGGCATTTTACTAGCGGCTGCCTCTGCAGCACTATTTGGCTTAAGCACACCATTTGCTAAGTTACTAGAACGAGAAATAGCACCTGTTATGCTAGCCAGTCTTTTTTATCTTGGCACAGGAATAGGCTTTGCCGTGCTCTCAGCATGCTCAGCATCAAAAAAGAAGCAGGCCAAAGTTCTATTTCTTCGTCGCAGCGATTTAGCAGCGCTCACTGTTGTAGTCATCACCGGTGGCATTCTCGCACCAATCTGCCTGATGCTGGGCCTAAGCCAAAGCACTGCCACCACCGCGTCACTCTTGCTCAACCTCGAAGCAGTTTTAACAGCGCTAATAGCCTGGTTCTATTTTCACGAGAATTGCGACCGGCGTATTATACTAGGCATGCTCTCTATCACCGCCGGTGGTGCGCTGCTAAGCTTCAACGCCAATACCGATTTGGCAGCGACAACTTTAACCAGCATCTCAGGCCCTGCCTTAATTGCACTGGCCTGCCTGGGTTGGGCTATAGACAATAATTTCACCAGAAAGATCGCGGCAGCAGACCCCCAACAAATAGCAATGATAAAAGGCCTAGTAGCAGGCCTAGTAAACTTTGCTCTGGCACTGTTCCTGGGGCAGAAGCTACCGAGCCCAGAAACAACTGTTGGCGCACTTCTGCTTGGCTTTATTGGCTATGGTCTCAGCCTCGTTTTTTATGTCAAAGCATTGAGAGATCTCGGAAATGCCCGCACTAGCGCTTACTTTGCAACAGCTCCATTTCTTGGAGCCTTGACCTCGCTGCTCATTTTTCACGAACCAATTACTCTGACCCTGGCTCTAGCAGCACTGTTAATGGGCTGCGGAGTCTACCTGCACATCAGCGAAAATCATCAGCATTCTCACCATCACGAACTTATGGTGCACGAGCACGAACATGTGCACGATCTACATCACAACCACAAACATGAAGACGACGACGAACCAACTAAACGTGAAGACGGCAGTGAACTTCCACACACCCACAAACATCAACATCAAGCTCTCAGTCACAGCCATAAGCACTATCCTGACCTGCACCACCGGCACGAACACTAACCCTCAGTACAAAACCTTACATTTGAAAATAACCTTGCGTTATCACCCGAAAGGGTGAGACACCAAGCGATTGAGACGTGGAATAATGGCAGAGTAAGGCACTTGCGCACGCTGTCCAGGAGACATTATGAGACTGACGGTTAATAACAGACTGTGCGGCCAGATTTTGCCCTAATGTCTGAGCAAAAGCCTATTACTATTTTGATCGCCGAAGATCAAGCCATCACTCGCTTTGGGCTTAAGTGCTCACTCGAGGCCTATGCCGACTTGAAAGTTGTAGCAGACTGCGGTGACGGCGTCAGCGCCATTTTGCAAGCTTTGGCCGTAAAGCCCAATGTTATCTTAATGGATATTGGTCTTCCCAAAATTGATGGCATTCGCGCCTCAAAAGAAATCAAACAAGCGCTGCCCAACTGTCACATCATCATGTTTACGGCCAGTGCTGAGCAAGAGCATATTTATGAAGCCCTTGAGGCTGGTGCCGACGGCTACTGCTTAAAGACTGTAGCTGGAGAGCATCTATACGCTGCCATCAAAGCCGTCACCTCTGGCGCCACCTGGCTAGATCCAGGTATCGCTCATAAACTACTTAAGGCACAAGATAAGCAATATAGCGCTGAATCTAGTGCCGTAATAACCAGCTCACTGCCGCTAAAGCCATCACCCAATTCGGCCCTATCCGAAGAACAAGTAGCCATTCTTAAAATGCTAAGCGCTGGCTGCAGTCTGGAATCTATTGCCAAACAAACCAGCGCATCGCTTGGAAATGTAGGCGGTTTAGTACAAGGAACACTCGATCTTCTGCTCAAAGCCGCCAAGCAAGAACTAAACGACAAGGGCGAAACGCCTATAGCACCTTATCAAACCGGGGGGCCAGAGCGGCAAGGAATTAAAAATTACCAAGACGGCAGAACACCAATTGGTGACCGCTACGAAATAGACGGGGTGCTTGGTCGGGGCGGCATGGGCATTGTCTACAAAGGCAAACACGTTCTAATGAATCGACCTGTAGCCATTAAAATGCTGCACCCAGAACACGCAGCTGACGACAATATTGTTGCCAGATTTCAAACCGAAGCACAGACCTTAAGTCAACTGTCACACCCAAATTTGGTTTCAGTTTTCGATTTTGGCGTCACTAGTAACAAAGAACCATACATGATTATGGACTTTCACTCTGGGCAAAGTCTCGACAACTATCTTATTGCTCAAGGTCCACTCGACAGCGCTATTGGATTGAGCATCTTTAAGCAAGTCTTAAGCGGCTTAAGTATCGTACATAAAGCCGGAATTGTACACAGAGATATAAAACCAAGCAATATTATTGTTTCGCAAGACCGCAACCCAGAGGTTAAAATCGTAGACTTTGGCATCGCCAAAAACCCAAGCGCAGAGAAGGAACGCTTAAAAATAACCAGCACCGGTGAAGTGATTGGTACACCTCGCTACATGAGCCCAGAACAGTGCACAGGCAGAGAACTAGATGCCAGAAGCGACATCTACGCTCTCGGCTGCGTTATGTATGAATGTTTCACAGGTAAGGCCACTTTTGATGGCGACAGTTTTTACGATATGGTCCGCCTTCATCTTAATGAAGCGCCTTCCAGGTTGCCATTCTTCCAGCCTGGTGTAAGTCATCCCAAAGAACTAGTAGAAATAATATTCAAAGCGCTGAATAAAAATCCAGACGATCGCTACCAGAGCGCAGAAGAAATGCTTGAGGCCCTGAACAAAGTATCGACAGTTGAAACCAAAACAAGGGTTGCTGACTAAACCAAAGACTGATCTAAGCAATAGTGGTAGTAAGTTCATGGACAATTTTCAAGAAAAGCTGCAAGCACTGAAGAACGGAGCGATCGGGTCAGTATTGAGCCAAATTGAAGATCCCCAAAAGAAAATCGAAGCCCAACAAGCCATTGAGCAATTAATCACCCTAGCAGAAGATGAGCATAGCCAGCACCTCAAAGGCGAAAGTGAGCATGCCTCATGCAACGATGCCGAAGGCCACCAACGATTAATCGAAGAGTTGACGCAAGCTCGTGACCAGGCCCAAGCCGTTTCAAAATTGAAGTCAGAATTTGTCGCCAATATGAGTCATGAAATTCGCACACCCATGAATGGCATTCTCGGTATGGTCGAAATACTTTTGCGCACAGAGCTAAGCTCCTCCGCTCGCGAATACACTCTTCTGCTCAAAGAAGCAGGAAAATCGCTACTAAGCATCTTGAACGACATTCTAGACTTTTCAAAAATTGAAGCAGGCCGACTTGAGATTTCGAGCTGCGAATTTGACCCCACAAGCCTGATTGAAGGAGTGGGTGAAATTCTCTCCCCCCAGGCCGATGGCAAAAATCTTCTGCTATCGACCTTTATTGACCCGCGTATTCCAGCTCTAGTAACCGGTGACCCGCTTCGGCTGCGGCAAATTCTACTCAACCTCGGTGGCAACGCCCTCAAATTCACCAATCAAGGCAGCGTCACAATTCGAGCAGATCTTATCAATCATTTTGATGATAAAGCAGCGATTTGCTTTTCGATTGTCGACACGGGCATTGGCATTCCTGAAGCTAGCCTAGAGCGCCTCTTTGAACCATTCGTACAAGTCGATGGTTCGATTAGCCGTAGATACGGTGGCACAGGCTTAGGTCTAAGCATCTCCAAGCGCCTAATTGAATTGCTCGGAGGCACAATAGGCGTTGAAAGCACTGTAAACACTGGTTCTACCTTTACCTTCACTATCAATCTACAATCACCAAAACGTTGCAGTTTAGGACCAATAACCAATAGTTTTCAATCAAATGCTGGTTGTTCAACTGTAATAATTTTAGATGACGACGCCCAGCTTAAAGACTGCATTTCGAACTATTGCGATTGCTTCGGACACAAAGCCGAGTCTTGTACGACTGTTTCAGAAGCAATCATGTGCATTGAAAAAGCGAAGAAAGACGGTAACACAGTCACATTGATAGTAGATGGCGCTCGCCACAGTCAGCTAGCTCTCGACCTATTTGAGCGCGAATTTTACGGTCAAGAGAATCAATCACAGCGCATAATATTATTAACGACTAAAGATCTTAGAGTTGAAACGGAAGCGCTTTTACCCAAGAGCTTAGCCAAGACATTAACCAGGCCAGTGCGGCGCAACGCGCTGAAATACTATCTAAGCGCCCCCAATCCACACCAGATTAACGGTGAAGAACCGCAGCTCAAAAGGCCGAGAAACTACAAACCAGCGAATACGCGTAAGCTCAGAGCACTCGTGGCTGACGACAATAAACTCAACCAACAAGTGGCAAAGCTGCTGCTGCAGGGCCTAAACTTAGAAGTAGAAGTTGTGGAAAACGGTATGGAGGCCGTTGCCACTTTCGATAGCGGCAGCTTTGACATTATCTTTCTCGATTGTCAGATGCCTGAGTTAGATGGCTATGCCGCTGCTAGAATTATAAGAAAACTGCAAGAGCAAAGAGACACGCACGTTCCTATAATCGCCATGACAGCCAATGCCTTAGAGGGAAGCCGAGAAGACTGTCTAGCAGCGGGCATGGACGATTATTTAGCTAAGCCAATTGAGCCAGTAGAACTTGAGAGAGTACTGCGGGCCTGGTCCAAAGACCTAGAAAAAATCAGCACAATCACCCAACGTCTAATTACAGGTCAATTCGTGAGCCAATCGCCAGAGCCAGTTATTGAAATCGAAACTCTAGCTTCACGCTTTAGTGAGAAAAACTACAAACAGCTACTAACAATGTTTGCCGATACTGCCATAGGCGAAATTACAACTCTACAAGAGCACCTTGGCAAAGAAGACTATAAGGCCGTCCGCTCAGCAGCACATGCATTTAAGGGCGCCTGCGGTACAATTTGTGCCCCCAAAGTAGCAGGTACCCTGCAAGAGCTAGAGGCAGCAGCTATTTTGGCAGACGTCTCTCAGTGCAAAGCCTTACTTTCGCGCTTAGACACTGAAGTGAAAAAAGCACTAGTTGAGACCAAAGGGCATTTGCGCGATTCGAAGTCCTAATAATCTTAAAAAGAATTCCAACTTTCCGATAACAAAAGAGATACCGACCCGAGCACGGGAATAAATGTTGCCAAAACTTCGTTACTTCGATTAGTGAGATCCGAAGGACCGAAGATTCGAACTATGACTAAGAACGTCAAAAAATTATTGATGCATGCAATCCCCTTCGCTAGCTCTTTGTGGCTTACGTGCGGGATTTCAGCGTGGGCTAACGCTGAAAATAGTAGAAGTAAGCATCCAGTGGTAATCGAACTATTCACTTCAGAAGGCTGCAGTAGTTGTCCTTCGGCTGACAGTTATCTAGCGTCATTGCCAGAACTGTCCCTCAAATCTGGTGAGATTATTACCATTAGCGAGCACGTAGACTATTGGAATTATTTGGGCTGGACCGATCCATTTTCATCAGACGTGTATACAGAACGACAGCGTCAGTATGCACGAGCATTGAATCAATCCGGGCTCTACACGCCTGAGATGGTCATAAACGGCAAACAAGGCCTTGTCGGTTCTGACAGCACTGCTGCACTTTATGCCTTAAAGAACCTATCAGCAGAAACTACGAAACTTCTTCAACTAAAAGCATATATCAGTGCAGACAATAGGAAAGTTTCAGTCGAACTAAATTCCCCGGGTGTGATTCTCACTTCCAGCGATCAGCTAGTAATTTTCATCACTGAGGATAAATTATCAGTTCAAGTTCGTTCCGGTGAAAACGCTGGAAGAACTCTACAGCATACGAACGTCGCTAGAGCCATTAAAGTATTAGACAAGCTGCCCCCCACGACATTGTCAATCCCTGCTTCGGTAAGAAATCCCAGGACTTTAAAAGCTGTTGTAATCATTCAAAATAAACAGACAATGGCCATTACTGCAGCAGGCGCAACGGTCGTTCTTAACACCGGAAAATAAGCATTGGTATTCTGTCAGCCAGAAGACACTGACCACCACCGGCTGACATCTGTTTTCAGCTTAATGCGGCAAGCATAACCTACAATATGTAGCCTACAGTACATGGCCTACAATACAGAGCCATTAGTTGGAAACTTCAGACCAACAAAAGGCAAGCACCGTGATTACCTACAGCAGCGATACAAAGAAATGCCTCTGCGCAATAGCTATGGCGCTTTACTGCGGCCTTTCAGGCCCTGCGGCTCTGGCACAAGAAAGCCTTAAACAAGCAATTGCCCTTTACAACAAGAACGACTTTGCTTCATGCACAGCCCTGCTTTCAAAAGACATCAACGGCTCCCTGAGAAACAATGCCAGCGCCCACTATTATTTAGCCACCGCCTGCCTCAGACTGGGGCAAAATAACGCCGCTGCAGAGCACTACCTTGCCACCAGCAGATTGGCGCCAGGCACCGTATACGACAGCTACAGCAAAAAGGCCTTGCAATCAATCATGGCAAGAGCAAGCAGCGTGCCTGCCGCCATCAGAGAACAATATCAGCGCCAGAGCTCCCAAGGTCAAACCGCCACCAGCAGCGGTGCCAGCTCCAATTCTAGTTCAAGTTCTAGCGCAGGCTTTAGCGAGGTCAGTGATCCCACCCTTGCACCAGCTAGCCTCAAAGATGTAGACGCCACCTTCATCACCGTCCAACGCCGCACGGCCGACACCGACACAACGCTAATTCAAGTTTGCCGAGCCTTAAAATCGGTGCCCAAAGAAATAGTGGAAGACTTAAAGGGCGGCGGCATTACCGTGCTGGTGACACCGACAGTGCTGGAAGCAATGCCTGGCTCAGCCATGGAAAAGCCGAGAGGCTACGATCACGGCGGCGGTTACACAAACGCGGGAGCCCTTTTTCACTCTCCAAACATAGTTATTGGCGAAAGAGTCTCCTATCTATCGAGTGTACCGGAGCCAAACAGAAGAGTTGCCAGCGGAATGCTGCATGAAATGGGCCACGCCTATGACCATGTAAAAGGCAATCTCTCGCAAAAAGGCAAATTTAAAGAATGCTACCAAGAAGACTTTGCCCATATCACCAACACTCAGCGCACCAGGCATTCTTACTACACCCAAGAAAACGGCGCCGGTGCCAGCGAACTATTTGCCGAGCTGTTTAGCTACGGTATCTATAAATCACAAATTAGAGGCGAGCAAGGCGCAGCCGACCTTCAGGTGACCTTTCCCCGCTGCACAAAATACATAGCCGACTTAATTAGAAGCAACCGCTAACTTTCTACAAATAAACCCACTATTAATTGAAAAAGCTGCGTAATAAAGTGGTCAAAACGGAAAAAAGAACAACAAAAATGATGAAACTATCGCTTCAACTAGCACTTTCAGGCCTCCTTGCGCTGTCCTCTGCCACAGCAGCATTTGCCGAAGCACCGATCTTTTCGCAATACTCCTATGCTCAGGCCAAGCAAAAGGCTGAACAAGATCACAAACTGCTACTAATTGATTTCACCGCATCCTGGTGCCCGCCCTGCAAGAGAATGGAATCTTCCACATGGCCGGACGAGGCTCTGCAAGCCTGGGTCAAAGAAAACGCCATTGCCATTCAGATTGATGTAGATGAAGACAAGAAGACCACCTCAGCCCTAAAAGTCAGCGCCATGCCTACCCTTGTCTTATTCTCGACAGACGGCAGCACCACTGAAGTTGGTCGCCAGGTCGGCTTGATCAGCCCAGAGGAACTGCTGCGATGGCTGAAAGAGGCAAAAAGCGGAAAGTCTGGCGAAGAGCTTGAGAAAGCGCAAGCTGCTTCTGATGACAGCGCCACCTGGGAGCGCATTTCGGGCGCACGACAATTGATGATGTCGCAAAAGAATGGCGAAGCCCTTGAAGAGTACTTGTGGCTCTGGAATAACCTCAAAAATGATGATGCAACATTTGGCGAACTGCGCCTGAAGATGGTTCCAGTCGAGATAAAACAACTCTGTGCCTCATATCCAGCAGCCAAAACTAAAATGGGCGAGCTGCGAGATGCCGCAGAAAAAGCCGATAATAGAGCAGATTGGATCATCTTAAACGGCATACTCGATGACAATGCCCGCACACTAACCTGGTTCGACAATGCTAAAAGCGATCCAAAGAAGCTTGAGACCATCAGCAAAAACAGCGCACTACTTGAGCCCGTTTTATTCTCTAACTGCCGCTGGGCTGACGCGGCAAAATATCTCTATCCGCAACCACTAGCGAAAATTGCCGAATATCACAAGCGCGCTGAAGCCATGAAAAAGCCGCGTCCTGACACCGAAGTCGCCAAAGATTTTGACCCATTTCCTAGCATGATTCTTCTGGTTTATGGTGCTTACATTGGTGCAAATAGAGAAGCTGAAGCCCAGAAGATTGCCGATGAATGCTTGCGCTTAGATGACACACCAGCAATGCATACAGCTTTAGAAAATATGGCAAAGAGCATGCGTGCAGCCCGGGGCAAATGAATCCTTGACAGCATTTCCCGACTACGAATGGAAACGCTTCAATATTCTCTCCATTCAATCCCTCGAAATCGAAGGGAATATAAGTTGAGTACGCTGGGAAAGGTTCACATTTAGGGATTTCACTCGATGAACTATCTTTCGTTGTTAAACATAAGTGTTGGCCTTTTATCATTCGCTGCCATGGCACTGCTGCCTGGCGTATTAGTTGCATCCATAGTTTGCACCTTGAAAGGATGGAGCACGTCGCGATACTGGAGCTTATGCGCGAAAACTAACATGATAATGGCCTGGTTCCCGGCTACCCTACTTATATTAGTGCCAGAAGAGACCATGCTCTTGCTTCCACTCGTTTTAATAGGCGGAATTGTATGGTTTGTGCTCAACCTAAAATTTTTAAAGCAGCTAAACACAGAGAAGTGAAGTACCCACAACAAGGGCAACTGAAAAGTGATGCCTCTTTGCCGTGGGTAGTTTTCATTTTCCGGCAAATTTGTTCTCAGTAGCAGCTACAACCCGCCCCCGAGGCCGCCGCAGCTATTGATCATAAAAGTGCCAATCAGATGCACAACCATTGGCGCAAGAAAAACGATACCAGCGGCCTTGGCATACACTGACCAAGTCCTCACTTTCCGCCCTCTGACAAAAACAATTGCCACCACTATTGAAATTAGCAGGGCAATTGCCGTCAGCAGACGAGCAATGTCACGAGCAGCGTCATAGCCATAATCAGCCAGCTGACCAACTTCATTTGATTGACCATAACGAGGATCAACTGGGGCACCAACTAAACCACCAACGAAAGCAGCTGGATGACCAACAGAGTCGTTGCTGGCGCCTGGATTAAGCCTATTGTTCTTGTAGTCTTTGGCATAATCCAGCACCAATGCACCGGTCGCTGGTGTAACCAGCCGATAATTGCTGGCCAAAACCTGGGCCTCATGCTGCTGACCACTTGCCAAAAGCCTTGTCACCTCATCTTTAGCCCAGAGAGCACTCACTTGAGCTGACACTTGGCGATCATCAACCACAGGACAGTGGGGCTTGTCTAATGCAATTGTCCGCTCAATAGCCAGTTGATTTGTGTTCTTTGTTCCCTTATCCCAAATAGGCAGCAGCGCTTTCAAGCTTCTTGCCGACGTCTCAGTGCCAACTGTTTCATAGGTAATGAGACCGGAGGCATCCTCCATCCGCAAAGCCGATAGCAGCGAATTGGACCCCGATTCAATTTGCAAATCGTACAGACAAACGCGATGAACTAAATCTAGCACCGAGGACTCCGCTAGCTTTGGCTCAACTGGTTGCGGTCCATGAATCCAGAGCACCGCACTGTTAGGCTGTTCTGCCGCAGTCTCAATGGCTTCTCTCAAGGCAGTCCAATTGTCTTGACCGCCCTCGAAAGCTTCAGCATTGATAATAATCTGAGTGGGCTTACCAGCGAAGGAAATAATCGGCTTAAGACGATCCGGAATATTTGCCACAGTCTCTTTTATCTGCGCCGCATAATCTTTTAGTGAAGCTGATGAGTCGATAAGCACAAAGAGACGCTTAGGAGCAGGAGTAACTATCTCCTTTAACCGTTCCACAATAAATCGGGGCTTGCGCGAGTACCAATCAAGGGTGGCAGTTTCAGTGAAGGGCGTACTTCTCTGCACAACCAAAGTAGCGGCACCAGAAATGAGGTCAGGATTTTTGACTATGCCTTCGAGACTATAGCCTGCTGCTTTCTTCTTCAGCGCAAGGCCAGAAACAGTTGGTTTTGGCGCAACTAGAGAGGCGATATTGACCCGGTGACGCTTGGTTTGAATGAAATTACTGGCTAACATCTGCGGCAATTTCATCGAACAGACTTTGCCATCGGTGGTTTCAAGAGGCAACTTAAAACCAATTCGAATCTTAGACTCGCCTCCGCTGGCCGGCACGGGGAAACACTGCACGAGAAGGCGATCTGGTGCCGACATTGTCACCAAAAGTTCGTCTCTTTGATTCTCAGATACAGCTTGATAGGCTTGTTGAACTTTGGCGGTCGAAGCAAAAACGCCCTCACGCGGCTCTCCATCAACCCACAAAGTCACCCGTGACACCACCGCTTGCTTCGGTATTGCTATTTCACAGCGGGCTTCTTGCGGCGAAGCAGAAGAGTTGTGGAATGTCAAAGTCCAGTCAAACGAACTCGACAGCATGGCAGCATCAAGATTTCCCAAAATTTGCGACTTGGCTAAAGAAAGCCCCGGTATTTTGGCCCCAACAAGTACATTTATTGGCTCTTGCCCTAATTCCTGGGTCTTTTTTGCCTTAGGTTCAGAATCGAAATATGACTTGCCACTGACCTTAAAATATAACTCTTTATCGCTCTCTGTACCCGAGTCTAGACCGCGACTGGGAATGAGAAGTTCGGCCAAGGCGAAGCCACCCAGGGGATATTTTGAAGGGCGCAAATCTTCATCTGTTGCTACAGCGCGCAGGGCTGAAATGGCCTTTCCCTGTTCTTCAAGAGGCGCTACACGAACGTCATTTACTCTAGCTTGAACAAAAAGAGCACGGGCCATGGGTGTGAAGACAAAGAGAAACGACAAAAGCACACCAAGCACCGAAAAGGTTGTTGTTACCCGACGGATGTTCGCTTCAGTTTTGTGCCAAAGATCAAGACCAAGGCAAAATGAAGCAAACAGCAAAAATGGCGCGGTGCAAAGCAAAAGCATCCAACCAAATTTGCAAGCTGGATTAGTGTGCAGGAAAAAGACTGAGGTAACCCAGATGGCTGACCAAGCAGCCGAAAGTCCCAAAGCGAAACCATTCATCAGCCCGATTAGACGTGGCCTGACTAAGTATCTCTTGCGCACCGCCGACCAAACAACAAAGTTGAAGAAGGGCACAACTAGCAGCAGCGCCATTTTTGCTAGCTCCTCCCCAAAATTAGGTTGCTTCACCGTGGAAAGAGCGAAAACACCATAAGCGAGAAGACTGAGCCCTGGCAATATTGCACCCAAGGTAATGACAAAAACACCTTCAAGCGGGGCTGCGAATATCTGATGCTCCTTATTTGCTCTAAAGAGAAATCTCTCGGCCACGATGTGGAAGACAATGGCCAGAGCTGTCATCACCACCAACGATAGGCAAAACACGATTGGTGTCTTGCTAAAACAAACAGACGTAGCCACTAACACGATGGCGATTGACAGATAGAGCGATGGTTCCTTGAAAATAGGCCGAGTGCCACCATCGAAGCCATTTATTCGCGATGCAGCGAAATCTGGATCCACCAAACTTGGATCATCAAGCAGAGAACTCTCCTCAACTTCAGGGCTAGAAGCCTGGTCTTTAACTTGGTCTTTAGCCGACTCGCTAGCAAGATCCGGCACGGGTTGTTCTATGGTGTTCACGGCAAATACCTCGGCAAAGAAAAGAAAGAACGGCAGCAAAATACTGCCGCAGCAAAAGATGCGAATCAAATTGAATAAGACAGCACAAAGCTGCTCATTGAGATCTGCACTGGTGGCAGATGAGCAAGAATCGGCAAATTTCGTTAACGCATTATCATACTCCCCGAAAGCCTTTGCAATAGTGCATTTTGGCTGCGGGGAGGGAGTTCCCCCATGAAGTTGCCCTAGCAGCTATCGAGTTGAAGCAGCACCAGGAGCATGAGCAGAAGGGGGATAGCCACTAAGACCACGAGGGAATCCCGCTGTGACACCAGGAATGGCAACAGCACTGGCATCCCAGCCTTTGCTACTAAGCTCATGTGACATCCAGAAGCCAATTGTATTTGAAAGTAATTCAGTATTGTTTCCCAGAGAATATTTCATACGCATCATAAAATCGTCTATGGCAGAGGCTTTAGAATAGCCACCATCCCCAGGCAAGAGCGGCCGGCCAGGCACCACAATATCGCGCACAGCACTGAAGCTACCACTGACAGCCACCCGGGGGCGGGCATACTGGTGATACCAGACCGCTCTGGTGTAGTAATCATAGTCTTCAACAGGTAGCTCTGACTTGCCCAGCGCCGGGCGAATCTGAGCATAAGGAGTAAAGAAAATGCGGTCGGCTGGCAGCTGGCCTTTAGACATTAGACGAAGCAGCTGATAGAGATGATTGCTCTCTTTTGTTATACCGCCACCATAGTTACTGCCAGCATGAAACTGAATGAGAACTTTTGCCGACGACCAGTCGATGCCCTTATTAGACAGGGCACTATAGGCGGTGCATGCATCACTGAGAGCAACCATGGCGAAGGTTCCGACCATGACATTTTTAAAGGGAATGGGGTAATTCTTCGATTTGGCATTAAAGAAGTCACGGCTGACTGCAGCGGCGGTAAATGTCTTGCCATCAGATGCCAGCACCGAACGAATGTAGTGAGAGGCTGAAGAGCATGCATAGTCGACCATATCGACCACTGCGGTTTTGTGCACCTTAAGCGCCTGTGAACTCGACTGATCAATCCAGTGCTCATGCTCAGACGCTGGCGCACTGACCTGGGCAACAGCCTCGATATCACCGAGGAGCTTCTCCAAACCATTGCGCCAGTATGGGTCACCAAGCTCCTTCAAATTAGCCAGGTAAGCAATTGCCGGGCCCACATGCGAAATCGCTGTCAGTTCATAGAAGCCGCTTTTGGCGTCGTCAGAACGCAGGCTAGTGCTGGCAATCAGTTTTCTAGTCTTATGGTCGTAAACATAAATTCCCGATTCTATAACAAGAACAAGCGGGCCAGCGGCACCCATCTGTTCTTTCTTTTCCAGGGCATCAGCCAAATGCTGGGCAATGGTTTGCGAGCTGCCGTCATGCACTCCCGTGAAGTCATGATAGAGGTCCATAAACGGCTGCGGAACACAATTTTGCTGTTGTGCATACAAACTTTGGTTGATCGTAAGCAAGGTCACGATGACATTGCAAGTTGCAATTTTTACCAACAAATGTTTCATACAGTCCTTATGTGTGCCGAACTTTTGCAGCCTATAAAGTATAGGCCTCCAATTTACCTCGACCGATAATCTCGGTCAAAGCCAGTTTCAACAGGTAAAACTTTAGTTGCCGGATGCTCTTTCACCCAGGCGGCCCAAGTAGTTGCCACCACTGGCAATGCTTTCAACTGAGCACCTTGAAGAGTCTGATCATAAACAATCGGTTTTCCGCTGCGGGCAGACCAGAGCGAACGGGTCTGCTCATCTGCAATTAAATGCTCGCCGCCGTAGAGAAAAGCGCTGTTAAAGAAGCGGCGATTCTCACCACTGCCGACACCTTCATAGGCCGTCATCCCTTTCTTCTCTTCGTCATAGGCCGCAGTAAGAACCAGACCACCTAACTCTGTTTCTACAACATTGTGCCAGAAGACAATGCGAAGAGGCAATGCAATGGCGGCACCGTCTTTATCAACGATGCCAAAGACTGTGTCGTTAGGTGCGAGGTAAGAAGCTTGAGCAGCACTAAGTAACTGCGGATGGCGCAAGGGAGCAGAAAAATACTTAGAACCAGCCCAGTAAATTTCATGGGGAACCGCACTACTGAGCTTGCCTATGGCAAAATGATGAACCAATCGGGGGTCGAGGCGATGATACAACAAAGCCTTAAAAGCAAGATAGCTAGCAGCATCAGCTTTACTAGGAACAATTTTTTGCTGCTTAATCCAACTTTCCCAATCGTTCAAGTTATCAGCAAATTTCTGCCCGGTTTGTCTGGAGAGAAGAGCAATTAGCCGCTCTCTAACTTCCACAGAATCGCTGCAAGCAAGAGCCTCAACAAGCCGCGCCGCATCAAGTGGTTGCCAGTTTTGCTCTAAAAGAAGAGCAGAATTTTTCTGGACCGTTGCATCACCAGATATGAAGTCTAAAACCGCAAGATTATGGCTGTCGAGATGAGCATTCAACCACTTTGCCACAGGAATAGCAGCGGCCACCCCAAGGCGTGCGTCCTCAATTCGCTCCATTGCTTCGCGGTGGTGCAGCTCATCGCGCTCAGCCTGACTGCGCCGCCAACCCAAGGCCGCCATCATCACCACGAAGGCGACAATCATAAGTGCCACTTCCCAGCGAGCGGGCTTCTTCATTGACTCTACAAGAGCCCAAATGAATCAGGAAGAGCGGCTAACAAATCATCAACCACAGTCATTTTAAGAATCACCCGTGGTATCTCATCCAAATATTTTTCCACGTGCATTTGCTTAGACTCTTCTTCAATAATGACATGACCACTCTGCCAACTTTCTTTATCGGGCCACTGGGCATAAGCAATCCAGACACCTTCTTCGGTAGAGTGCAGCCGGGCTCCAAGGGAGCCATATTCTTGCACCATATTTTCAGTAACTGTGCGCCAAGCAGCACGAAAAGGCTCTTCTTGACCAGCTTTTACTTTCAGTTCGTAGAGCACACAGAACATGGCATTCCTCAATTAGACTCGGGGTAATAATCTTAACGCTTCTAACGTTGATAAACCTCCAGGGGCAGGTTATCGGGATCGCGGAAGAAAGTAAACTGCTTGCCAGTAATTTCATCCACACGAATATCTTCGGCCTCAACATTGAGACTGCGCAAGTAGTTAAGCACAGCCACCACATCTTCTACTTCGAAGGCAAGATGACGCAAACCGCAAGCTTCAGGATTACTGACCCGTGCTGGCGGATTGGGGAAGGAAAACAACTCTATTTGATTGGGGCCAACACGCAAATCTAACTTGTATGAGTCGCGGGCCTCGCGATAGGTTTCTTCTATCACGGCAAAGCCGAGTATCTCAGTATAAAAATGCTTGGACCTGGCATAGTCAGAACAAATTATGGCAACATGGTGAATTTTAGCAGCGCCAAACATCGACTCCTCACCTCTCCAGCGTCTTCATATCGCCTGAATATCTGATAAACTTTGCCAACTAATTTTGATTCAAAGAGAAAACATCATGTCTTTACCCAATCGAACAAAGACTGTGGGGATTATAACTGGCGCCAGCGCTCTTGCAATCGGCCTGGTATCTACTGACATTTACCCGCAATGGTTTAGCGCACCAGCCACAGCCGCTGAGGCAGCAAAAACAACTTTGGCGAAACCAGACCAGGCAATGATTTTTGCCAGACTTTTAAGCAAAGGACAGTTCGCTCAGGCCCATAAAATTATGGACGCGACCATGCAAGCGGCACTGCCAGTTAACCAGTTGACTATGACATGGCAAAGCCTGCTGACTCAATTGGGGCCGCTCAAGAGCCTTAGCCCAAATGGTTGCGAAAATATTGGTGCCTGCAAGAAGAACCTGGTGACAGCCGAATTTGAGCGGGCAACAGTCGACCTGCAGATTGCCACAAAAGACGCCAAAATTAGTGGCTTTTTTATTAAACCCCATCAGACCAACTCTAGTGAGCCGGCTTACGCAAACAAAGCAAACTTCAATGAAATTCCAGTTAAAATCGGCACTAATACGGGCAATGGCTCTTATCAATTAGACGGCATACTTTCTCTACCTAAGGGCCAAGGGCCTTTCCCAGCCGTTGTCTTAGTACACGGATCTGGCCCCTGCGACATTGACGAAACCATTGGTGCTGTCAAAGTTTTTCGCGATCTAGCCTGGGGTCTCGCCTCTAAAGAAATTGCCGTATTGCGCTACGACAAGCGCACCCACCAACACGGCAGAGCCATGGTGGCTGCCGGGCAAATCGACAAGATTACAGTCAAAGAAGAGACCAGCGATGACGCACTGCAGGCAGTGGCAGTTCTGGCCAGCGACCCGCGCATTGAAAAAAATCACATTTTTATTTTGGGTCATAGTCTTGGTGCCATGGTCATTCCCCGTCTGGCAAAAGCTGACGATACGGCTTCTGGTTTTATTATTATGGCCGGTCCGACCAGGCCCCTTGAAGACATGCTATTAGAGCAAACCGAGTACCTACTTTCTACCTCAGAGAAAGATGGGAAGACGCCCATCAACAGCACAGGGCAAAGAGAGCTTGCTAAGTTAAAAGAAAAAATCAAAGCAGTAAAAGATCCAAACCTCAGCCTGAACACCGCGGCGACAAAACTGCCCCTTGGCCTACCTGCTTCATACTGGCTAGATTTGCGCGACTACAAACCAGCCGAAGCAGCAAAGGAAATCAAAAAGCCACTGTTAGTTTTACAGGGTGGTAAAGATTATCAAGTCACCATGGTCGATTTTCAAAACTGGTGGAATTCCCTAAACGACAAAGGCAACACTACTTTTAAAGTCTACAACTCTCTTAACCACGGCTTCGTCAAAGCCGGAACTTATTCAACAGCTCGCGACTATGACCAGCCCCAAAACGTTGAAGTCGAGCTAATCAACGACATCAGTAAATGGATTAAGAGCCAAGACTGAGGCTATTTAAGTTCGAGAGTCAATTGCACATAATTGCCATCTTCATTCTCTCTTTCGCAATCAAGGTTAGATAGAGACAAGCCCAGAAGGCGTGCATTTTTTTCAACGACTTCAGTTGTATCCAAAAGTTCCATAGCAATTTTTATTATTGGCGAAAAGTCTCGTACATCAATAGATTCGGCAAAAGTTCTACTGCGCGTCACTTGCTGGTAGTCGCCATATTTCACTTTCAATGTCAAGGTGCGCCCGCTTGTTTCGCTCTTCTCAACTCGACGTTGAAGCGTAGCAGCGATCTCTTCGATAGCAGTAAGAAATGAATGACGATCACTGAGGTCATGGGCAAAACTCTCTTCAGCCCCGATTGATTTGCGAATGCGATTAGGCACAACCGGCCTATCATCACAACCGCGCGCGATATTGAAATAGAAGTGACCAACCTTGCCAAATTTACGCACAAGGTCAACTTCTGACCAAGTCTTCAAATCGGCGCCATTAAAAACCCCAGCCTGCCTCATTTTTTCAGCAGTAACTTGACCAATGCCATAAAATTTTTCAATCGGCAGTTTCTCAATAAAAGCCACCGCTTGATCTGGTGGAATTAAATGCAAACCATCCGGTTTATTTACAGCTGATGCGGTCTTTGCCAAAAACTTATTAATCGATACCCCTGCCGATGCTGTCAAATTCAATTCATCACGAATAGCTTTTTTGATCTCGCGAGCAATTAATGTAGCTGAGGGCATCTCCCGTTTATTCATCGTTACATCAAGATAAGCTTCATCCAGTGAAAGTGGCTCAACCAGGTCGGTATAGCGATAGAAGATCTCACGAATCTGCTCAGATACATGACGATAAACTTCAAATCTAGGTTTAGCAAAAATTAGTTGCGGACAGCGCTGAATAGCTGTACGAGCCGGCATGGCAGAGAATATGCCAAACTTTCGCGCTTCGTAACTGGCGGCCGCTACTACTCCCCGCTGATCAGGCGATCCGCCTACAACCAGGGGTTTACCCCGATAGTCAGGATTATCCCTTTGCTCCACTGAGGCAAAAAAAGCATCCATATCAATATGAATGATTTTTCTTATACTAGGCAATTTTTCGCTAGTCATTTTTCGCTAGTCATAGTCAGTGAAGAGGAGCAAATAATTCAGTGGGCATACGCGGACGATCTAAGTCAAATTCTATAACAGCGTGAGGAAATGCTTGTTGCAACCTCGCCTTGGTACGGGGGTTCTTATGTCGCGAGCTCAGTCGTATCGATCTTAGATCAATACCTTTGAGGGCCAAAATTCCATCAGCAGTAACCGATGTATTGGCGACATCTAATCGTTGCAAATATTTCAAGCCGGCCAGTTTCTTAATACCAGCATCGGTGACATGCACATTGTCAGCAATGGATAGCGCTTCTAAATGCGAGAGCTTGGCAATCTGATTTAGGGCAGAATCACTAGCTGCAGAGCGGTTTAAGTTGAGGCAACGCAATTCCTTGAAGTTAGCCAACCGCGAAAAGGCCGTTGCATCAAGACCGACACTGTCGATTTGCAGATTTTTCAGATGTGAGCACCGCAAACTATCTAAGCTCAGCCCTTTAACTAGCGAACAAGTGAGGCGCAAATACTCTAACTTATTGAGCTTGGTTAGCTGGGCTAAACCAGCATCACCAATATCGGTATCTTCTAATTCAAGCCGTCGAAGACCAGTGAGATGATTGACATAAGCTAGGTCTTTGTCAGCAATAGAGCTACCACTGAGCACCAGACAGGCCAGGGCATTAGGAGCAAGTGAAGCCAGGAAAGACATACGATCGCTAATACAATCGTTGGCAAGCAACATAATTTTCTGCCCTGCCAAAGTAGAAACCGCACCTCTAGCAGCTGCTAAGGGCCTACCAGAGGCCGATACCTGGTCTGCCTGCCAACTGGGCTTAAGCAGTATTACCCGGCCCACTGATATGTCGCTCGGAAACAACAGACTCACATTGGTCGATGGCTGCCCCCAAGATTTATCCAGCCCGGCAGAATAGCAACAAAGCAAAAGTAAGCCAATCTGAAATAATTTGCCAGTTCCCTTTTTCTTCAATCTGATTGTCAGTCCTTAAAAATTGGCCCCGACCGGGGCAAAAAAAACCTGGGAATAATTTTCAGCACAAATTCTGCCAATGTTGCGCCCCCGTCTAGTATTCATATCATTTCGCCCAGGCTAAACGCGCGATTTTTTCGTTGCCAAATGATTTAGGCATATAGCCACATGAAATTATTCAGGTACCATAATAGTCAAAAGCGGACCGCAATCCAAAACTTACAGGCGACATGGCAAAAATATTGCTGGTAGAAGACGACATTGAGCTGGCTGAAAGGTTAGAAGACTGGTTTACGCTGGAAAATCATACCCTTGAAGTGGTCAATTCGGGCGAAGACGCCATACAGATGCTGGAAAGCTTCGAATTTGACGTGATTGTGCTTGATTGGGGCTTGCCAGGAGTTACCGGGGTAGATGTTTGCCGCCATTACCGCAAGAGTGGTGGGCAGTCGCCGATAATGTTTTTGACCGGCAAAGGCGATATTTCAAGCCGAGAGGAAGGTTTAGACTCTGGCGGCGATGACTACCTGGTCAAACCATTTGATGTGAGAGAGCTTTCTGCGCGGGTTAGAAGCCTTTTGCGCCGCCCGAAAGGGATATTACCTACCCAACTGAAAATTCAAGGCGTTGCTTTGGAACTTGAAAACCGCACCGTCATAGTGGGCGAGCAAAGCGTGCACTTGATGCCCAAACAGTGTTCGCTGCTTGAATATTTAATGCGCCACCCCAACCGCCCTTTTGGCGCCAAAGCCCTGCTTGATGCCGTCTGGCCATCGGAAAGCGAAGCTTCTGAAGATACAGTGCGCACCTGTATGAAGACCTTGAGAAGGCAACTGGCCACCGTGGGCAAAGAAGAGCTAATTAAAACAGTGCTCGGTTCTGGCTACTTAATCGAAGACAAGTAGCGCTAGAACAAAAAGTAGTACTAAAACTAAATATCGCTCCAACGAATAGAAGCCACTGCCTTTTCAAACGATGGCAGATATTGTTCCAGCAGGGCTTGAGTGGGCGCCTGTAAGACTATTTCTTCAATTGAACAGGGTTGATTGCCTGGGGCGCTATCGAAAAGCAAACCATGATAATAGCTAGTGGTGGGATGCCCTTCAAACTCTTCAAAAGGCACACTGGTGCCATGAAAAACGCCAGTCAAAGCTAATAACTTGCGCTTATTGACCACGGCCACAGCGATCTTTTGCATAAAGAACAAGGGGCCGCTCAAACCGGGCGGTTCATGGTTGAGTAACTGATTATCTGCAGCAGGGCCAAGGGCCTCACTTAGGTTTTTCAAGATACTGGCAATCGGCCTGGTATTGGTGTCTTTACTCTGCTCAAAAAGTGTGCCCGGTGATTGAGTCAGAAGTACGCGGAAAGCGTCACCGGCGGTCTTATACGGCGGTTTACCGCGATAGTAAAGAATGATCTGAGCACCAGAATCAGTATCTTTAAATTTGCGCGGATGATAACTAAGGCGCCAATTATTGCCTTTGCCACCAAATTCTTGTTCACCTTGAACAAATTCAGGCGGCAAGAGCAGCTCTTTGATCACGCCAATTTTCTTGAGCAACATTTAGGGGTCTTATTCTCTTAAGGACTACTGGGGCTCTGGCTCATAAAACTCTTTACCCTGCGCTTTCGCGGCCTGCATCTTTTGAGCCCAAACAGCATGCGCTATTGCTTTATCGCGGTCTTCATTTTGCTTCTTCAAGGCATCGCGTTGCTTCTCTTCGTCAATCTTTTTCTGATCCTCCAACTTCTTCTGCTCATCTTGCAATTTTTGTTCTTGCTCTCGCTGCTTGAACTCCGCAGGAGATTCGTTGGGATTTCGGCCATCGCCCGGCTTGATTTCGGTGCGATGTGTAGGCAGATCGGGATGACTTGGGACGACTGGACCGTCGGTAGGACGAGCACGGTCGCTTGGAACATAAGATTTGGTTGGGTTGGTAGCATCACCCACAACCTTATCATCCACCGAACTCATATCGTAGTTAGAAGCCCAGTTGTTGTCTAGTTTGAACTTGCCGTTTTCTAAGGCTGAAATATTCATGGCGTGAAGACCGTGGCCGCGTTGTCCACCACCGGGGAGGTATGGAGCGTCAACTAGAATCTGCGCTGACTGCCCTGTTCGATTCTGGAAATCAGTTAACATCGTGCGCAATTCGTTGGTATCAGCAAAACTCGTTACTCTCATACCTTCAGGATAGTTTGCACCTTCGGGAGGCCTACCATCTCCGACCACAGTAGAACTTGCGAACATAGCACCCGGCTCTCCACCCATAGCCATATTCAAATGAGCGCTTTGCCAAATATCAGCCCCAGGAGAGTTGGTGACAAAGTCATACGAGCCTTTGCTATTCTTCGCCATCAAAGCTTCATTAGTACTGGTTTGACCTGGCTTTGCCCCAAGTTGATCAGCGTGGGCAGCCATGTAGACATAGCTAGCTTTATCAATACCTTGAGCTGAACTTGGCTTACCTTCGCGCTCCGAGCGCAAATCAGCAATTGTTTGACCAGCTAGAGCATCGTAGACATGACCGGCCATGCTGCGCTTGCCCTGATCGCCGTGATAGTTTGTATTAAAATCTTGACCCGACTCTTTGTCTGGCATAAAGCTGCGGGAATCAACGTTGACGGTACGTGTGGTGCCATCTTTCTGCACCACTTCGGCAGAACCTTTATTTACCACTGAGGCAATTTGCTCAGAGACTTTAGCTGGGTCACCAGCTTCTAAGCGCTGTTTCTGGTTAGACTCTAGCACGCAAGTCATGTGATCGCCCTGATTGACGAACTTCTCTGGGTTAGCCTGGCGGGCTGCCATGTCTTTTACAAGATTGGCGCGATCGCGATCAGTCAGATGATCTATCTGGCCATTCTCTAGGGTGCCGTCAGGGCGCTTACCAGTTTTGTCTAGAACATCAGTCATCGCCTTGTTCATGCGATTGAGCTGTTCTTCTGGCGTGCCTGTCAGTTTGCCGCCATCAGCCGCTTTTTGTAAGCGATCAGCGGTGAGACGAGCAAACTCTTCAGCTTGCCTGGGCGACATATTGGCCCGCTCTAAAGTCTTCTGGTAGGCTTCGGTGGCACTTTCTAAACCACTGCGACTGGGATCACTCTTATCGCTGCCATCTTTTGGCTTAGCGGCCTCATCAGTCGATCTAGTGCCATCGCCATTAATTTTGTTGCCAGCCTGCCAATAAGCAGTCATGGTCTTGTCTGAAGCTGGAGGGGTGGTACCCATCGAGCCATCTTTAATAGGTGATTCTACACCAGCCCCTGGAGCTGGGGTCTTCCTGTCTAATAGGGCTACAGCCTCTGCACTAGCATGACCACTGTCGCCACCGTCTTTAACTGGTGCGACCTTATCATTTGGCCTTGCTGTTTCGGCTGCTTTAGTATCGTCTGCCACTATTGATCACTTCTGATTGTGCTGGATATTAACTTGAAAAAATAACCCTAAAAGTTAGAACTAAAGGTTGGTAAAAGGGTCTGCACTAATAGCTATCCTTAACTACGAAATTTTCGACACTCTCCCGAGATCTTCATCATAGACCAAACAGGTTCTCTATTGTGGGGGGAAACCCCCACCCTGTCTGTAAGCCAGCAAACATTTGAAAAAAACATTGGCCGGGTTCAGCATTAATGTAATTCTGACGACGTGAAAATGCCGTGACAATTGAAATTTCAAGAGTTCAATTTGCAGTTGGTGCGTTACAGAATAGCTCTAATGTCTCGCCGTAATAGCGGTCGGTTTGCCCCAGATGAATCATGCCCAAGCGCTCGACCACTTTACGCGACGCTAAATTGGCACTATCAACCACTGCAAAAATCTGAGGCAATGCCAGGGTGTTAAGGCCGAAATCGAGAGCTGCAGCTCCAGCTTCACTAGCGTAACCCGCGCCCCAAGCTGAGCGGCGCAGATGCCAGCCAACTTCCCAGTCATTAGTCGGCAACAAATTCTGATCAGGCAAGCGCTTCAGCAAAATAGTGCCAAGCAAAACATCATCATCTTTACGAAGCAATGCCATGATTCCTCGCCCGCCCTCGCAAGCAGCATAGCGAGCTAATCTCTGCTCAGTAACAGCGACAGAACTATCAGCAGAACTAATTTCTGCGTTTTTACTACTGCCCAAGAAATGAGTAACTTCTTCATCACCATACAGCAAGAATGCCGCTTCGGCATCTTGCTGTGGGATGAAGGTTCTTGCATACAAGCGAGAAGATTGAAAGATAATACTTGCAGTCATTCTCATACTATAAACGAAAGGCCAGCGAAACTAGGGCGTAGCTGGCACCGGAGTGACAACGGGTTTGGCACCTTTTTGCCAATCAACTGTGTAGTCACCCTTGTTCTGTGTATCAATTGTAGAAGTAGCGCCAGAGCCCTTGGTGTAGCTAGTGCTGCCATCATAACCATACGACTGACCCGATGCCGTATTGAAATCTTTGCCGCTATTGCGAGTGCCGGTGCCGGTTTGAGCGTTATAGACATTGTTGCTATAGCCCGATGCCGAACCACCATTGGGTCCCTGACTAGAGAATTGACTTGCTCGTGCGCCCCCTACACCTTTCTTGAAAGCACCAGCATTAGCACCCTGGAAAGTGCCGCCGTTCGGCCCGGCGAAGCTTCCAGCACGGAAGCCCGCGGCTCCGCTACCGTAGCGCACGGCCCTACCACCAGCGCTACTGCCATATTGCCCTTGCCTGGCAAAACCGCCAACCGCCCCATTCGCCCCGCGAGCAAAGCCCCCGCGAGCCTGAGCTTGGGTAGTGGAAGCAGCAGTCAATGCCATCGCGGCCACAGCAATAAAAGCCGCTTTCATTACTCGTTTCATAGTTGCACCTCAAAAGTCGTCTACGAAAACTAATACGCAGCCAAAACAAAAAAGTTTCACTGTCACTTTCACGAACTTTTCATGGCTGTCGCCGTAAGCTGCAAGCATCCTGTTGAGAGAAAGAGGACTTTACTAAATGGCGAATATAGAGAGTTTGTTGCAGGCAATTGAAAACGGTGACGGAAAATCGGTACGTGACTATATGATTGGCTTCTCATTTGAAACACAATTGAACATAGCTCGGCGCTTACAAACACTCAACTCGCGCAGACGCAATCAAAGAGATGCAATTTGCAGCACATTACCACCGAGCATTTATGCTCAATTTGAAATGGTTGAATGTGGCGGCTGCACCCAAGAGCGCCTCACTGTAAGAGTGGTAAAAGCTGGGAGAGCCGAAGATATCTATACCATTCAAAAGAACAACAAAACCGGTCGTCTCCTCGTTCGCTTTCAATTCCCAGGATCGCCGATCAGATCACACGGCACTCTCACACTTTCAAAAGTAGAGACACACCATAGCGAAAACTCAGATGGCGTAGCTAATCTAGCTCAAAACCAGGCCTATATTGCCGCTTACAACCCTGGCCCGGACGGCTTCAGTGCTCTCACTCCATTGAATATGGCTGGCTAAAACCCTGGCAAGCGTATTAAACTGCTTGTCTGTATTGCTAGTTCGCTAATACAGTGAGAACATCTCCCATCGCTGTTGAGCTAGAGGCAATTACTCCGGCAGGTAACTCCAGACATTGCTTAGCCTGGCCAAACACTCGTGACATTTTTCCTGGAGCGATATTCTCAACCAAGCCGACCACTTTATATTGGTCGTCGAGAAAGACGCAATCAATGGGATATTTCATACCGAACATATGAATACTGTTGCAGGGCGCAATAAGAAGACCCTCACCAGCTGGCAAAGATTTTGTTCCTAAGAGGCCCTTCAATCTGCTCAAAAACGTTTTGGCCACACGCGCATTCTCAGCCACCACTGTATCTCGGGCAGCATTAACAAATCGCAGAGAGGAAGCTTGTTTTAGACCAGCAGCCACTTTCGACTTTACTTCAAGCCAGACATGATTGGGCCGATAGCATTGAGAATGGTTACCACGGCTGGTCCAAGCATCGGACAAAGAATCAAAGGCATAACGAAGACCATGATTACTGGAACCATCTTAACCGGCACCTTACCAGCTTCTTCTTCTTTCTTACGCTTCAATCTGTCTCTCAAAGCTGATGCTTGCTGACGCAATGGATACGACATGTCAGCACCCTTTGCTTCAGCAGCAATCAGAGCAGATGCCATGTTAATCAGTTCGTCTACGCCGCATCTCTCACCCATTTCGCGCATGGCGTAAGGTACAGACTTAGCGAACACCTTAACGTCTGAAATCAACTGTTGCATCTCAATACTGAGAATTGGACAGGACAGTACAACTTCTTTAGATACTTTGTCGATGGCGAGCATCATACCAAGACCGGCTTGGGCGCAAACGATGAGCAAGTCGATGATGACGGGCAGTTCTTTCAAAATCTGGTCTTGGCGCTTTTTCACCCGGCTGCCGAGGAAGAAGTTAGGCATAATCCAGGTAGGGATGGCACCAATCAAGCCACCAAGCAACATAATTGGGTTGGTGATAGCCGAGAAGAATGTCATCACCAGAACTGAACCGGTGAGCAGCACCTTGATACCAATAAAGATAGCCATGTGCTGCGGAGTACGGTAGTTAGCCATGTTGAGCAAAACTACAGTACGTTTGTCGGCCAAAGCTGGCATCAAAGACAGGGCGAACTGACCAACAAACTCAGCCAATTTCAAAATGACCGAATCTTTTGGCTTCTCAGCTGAAGTATCCTCTTGCTGCTTGCGAGGACGAATACGCACACCGTAGTTGTCTACCTGCATGCCGAATACCGGCCTGAGTACCAGTAAGCAGCTTGCTACTACACAGGTAAAGACTAGTATCGCTAAAACAGGCATTGGCATGGTGAACACTATCCCTATGAATGAAAGACCAACTTAAGACGAACCATGAGGATGAAATTAGACCTCGAAGGTCACCATTTTCTGGAGAATCCAGAAGCCGAACAACTCCCAACAGACCAAAGCTACCATTACTAGTCTAGCAACTGGGTGGTTCAAAAAGGGTGTCATGTATGCAGGTGTCAAGAAGTAAGTTCCAACTGTAATCAAATAAGGCAGACAGCCGATGAATGTAGCTGTTGCTTTACCCTGCGAAGTAAGAGCATTGAGGAAGTCGCGTAACTTGAATCTTTCACGAATGGCATCGGCAATGGTAGCGACAACGTCAGCCAAGTTACCGCCCACGTCCTGGGAGATGAAGATGGCCTGGGTGAGAAGCTTAAAGTCAGGAGCCTTAATACGGAAAGACATTTCGAGCATAACGTCTCTGAACGGCTTACCAAGCTGCAGTGAAATCAATCCGCGCTTGAACTCACTTCTGATTGGATCAGCTCCGGTATCTGAGATAACTTTGAATACTTCCATAACAGGTGAACCGGCTCTCAGTGCCGATACCATTGTTTCTAGAATCTGAGGCAATTGCTCGGTCATGCGAGCTTGTCTTTTCTTAGCCGCTTCACCTAAGTAATAGACGAAACCAGCGGCGCCAACTGGCAGACCAACAAAGAAACCAACCGGCGAAAGTTCAGCCATACCGCCAACGACAAAGCCAATGGCAAATAGCACTCCGGTACCTATGGCAGTACAAATCCAGTAGGTCTTCATCTTGTCATATTCGGCTTCTTTACCAGCCAAAGCCAAGAGTCGAGACAAATAGTCCTGTCGCTGAGTGACGAAAATACTCTCGGGATCAGCTCTATCGTTGAGCTTCTCAGCCATACGACGAGAGTGTTTAGCAAGCCTGGAGAGCTGGTCAACACTATCGCGACGGAGAAGGACCATCAAAAGAAGGCCGACCACCAAAATTGAGACGAATAATACTGGGCCGTTCATGATTTCAAATCTCTATAGTTAGCGGGGAATTCAAAATTTAAAAGACCGCTCCCATTTTTGCAATGAGAGCAGCCTTTCCAAACACTTCGATTTACCTGAGCCACTCGAGCTTGAATGGAACAGCTTCTTGTTCCAACTGCTCCAAGAACTTCGGAGGTAGACCAGAACCCATGTGGCGACATTTGAAGAAGCCTCTGGCATCGCGGCCTTCCCGCTCAAGGACGAACATACTCGAAATAGCGATGGTATCACCTTCCATACCGGTGATCTCGGCGATTTCGGTTACACGTCTTGTACCGTCTTCTAGACGGCTGATCTGAACAATCAGCTGAATAGCAGAAGCGATTAATTCGCGAGCTGCTTTCTGCGGCATTTCCATACCGCACATCAGAATCATGTTCTCAAGACGCTTCGTACAGTCTCTAGGATTGTTCGAGTGAATTGTGGTCATGGAGCCGGAGTGACCGGTGTTCATGGCCTGCAACATGTCGAACGCTTCTTCTCCCCGACATTCTCCAAGAATGATGCGGTCAGGTCGCATACGCAGACAGTTAATAACTAACATCCGCTGTGTGATCTGGCCTCGTCCTTCTGTGTTTGGCGGACGAGTTTCCATGCGCACCCAGTGCTCGTGTTGTAAGCGCAATTCAGCCGCGTCTTCAATCGTGATGATGCGTTCGCGGGGGTTAATGTGCGCAGACAGAGCGTTGAGCAGAGTAGTTTTACCAGAACCTGTACCACCAGAGATGATGAGGTTAATCCGGCCTTTAACACAGGCCTTAAGAACTTCAGCCATCTGCACACTCATCGAGCCTTTCTCGCACAATTGGCCGAGAGACATGATGGATGTACCGAAGCATCGGATTGTGATCGTTGGACCGTCAATCGATACTGGTGGAATCGTAGCGTTTACCCGTGAACCGTTAGGAAGACGGGCGTCTACCATCGGTGAGTTTTCATCGAGTCTTCTGCCCAGAGGCTGAATGATTTTGTCGATAGTCTGACGCAGGTGTCTATCGTTCTCGAAGACTACAGTGGTTTTCTCAAGACGACCGTGACGCTCTACGTAGATGGCGGAAATGCTGTTGACGCAAATGTCGCCTACGCTAGGGTCACGAAGAAGTGGACCAAGAGGTCCGAAACCAAACACTTCATCGAGTACGTTCTGCAGCAGAATACCCTTTTCCATCATGGTCAGAGGAGCAGGGTCAGAGTTGACGATTTCTCTAATACGAGCTCTTACTTGAGCTTGAGTATCTTCTGAGATGTTGGTCAAACGCGATGTATCTAATTCTCTACGCAGTTGATCAATGATGAACTTTTCACGCTCACGGATCAGTTGCTGGTTGGCTGAGAACTTACCGCCAATGTCTGTAGGGCCAGCATCACCACCACCGCCGCCGCCGTGTCCGCCACTGCCGTACTCGTCTTTAGCGTCAATTCTGTCAATGTCGCCGCGAGATGGGCCTTCAGACGCGGGCAGATTACCGCCACCGGGGCGAGCCTGAGACATACCAGTGTTCGGAGGCGCACCGCCGGGTCTAGCCATACCGCTCTGACCCGGAGCTGGACCTGAGCCCGGTCTAGCACCAACACCAGTACCCTGTGCTCCACCTTGAAGACCTGTATTCTGCTGCTGAGCAGGCACCACTTCTGATGCCTGCCGCTGCCGGACTAACTGTCCCATTAGTGAAGATGTGGGTCGTGCCGGTAGATTTTGATCCTTTCTTTCGTCACCCATTTAGAAGCCCACCTTTATTTATTTTTTCTTGCCGAAGATCGCCGGTAGCTTGAATCCTGCTTTCTCGCCTTCGTTCTTCTGAGTCAACAACAGTTGCTCGCCACCAGCCAGCCTTCTGGCAAGTGAATCGAGGGCTTTACCGAGTGGAGTGTGACCAGGAGCGATCTGACCCTGGTTGTTAACCCACTTAGCAGTTTTAGAATCGTTTGGAATTTCATGGAAAACAGGATAGTTGAGGTTGGCACGACATTCACTAAGAACGTCTTGGGGCAACCATTCAGACCTGTTAACCGTGAGAAGTAATTTCTCCTGGTTGTAGTGAGCCTTAAACGTATCGAGGCACTTGCGAGCGTTCAAGATGGCAGCCCAGTTGTACTCAGTGATAACAAGTACGTGGTCGGCCAAGTCGAGAGTCGCGATAGCGCGTTCATCGAGCAAGTTTTTGGGCAGGTCTACAACTGTGAAACGGAATTCTTGTTTCGAGGTATAGAGAATTTCCTGCACCTGCGCAGCATAAATGTCACCAATATCTTCAAGTTCTGGTGGTGCTGCGAGGATGCTCAGCTTATCGTCATACCTTGTCATAAGGTTACGCAGATAAGTGGCGTCAAAGTTCGTGTGTGAGAAGTCAATAGTACTCAAGCTGAACGATGGCTCGAGGTTGAGGTAGTGCGAAACCATACCAAACTGCAAGTCGAGGTCGACGATGCATGTCTCACCGTACTTACCGAGGTAACCAGCAAGGTTGGTACAGATGGTGGTGGCACCGATACCACCCGTGGGGCTAAAGATACCGATAACTTTACCGGCAGCAGTAGAAACAGATTCAGATTGATGTTTCAACTGAATCGACTGAACAGCGGCAGGCAAATCTGTACGCCAGCGTTCAGCATCCAAGAAGTCGGAGGCCCCGAGTCGATAAGCAGTACGAATCAACTCAGGGTCTGGAACTTCATAACTCACGAAGAAGTAGAGTTGCGGGAAAGTTTCCCGCAACTCTGCCAACAACGATAGTCCACGCACAGGGGCAGGACTGAGCTCAATCCACACCAATTTTGGGTGTAAACTGCCGATTTGTTCGCGCGCCATACTCCCAGAGACGGTGCTGACCAAAGCCAACGATGGTTGACTGTGAATCAGATCTTCTATGGTTTGGCGTTTGTCCAAACCTGCATCACATACGAGCAGTGTGGTCAGTTTCATAGCTTCAGCTTTCTCCCCTTATGCCGACAGCCCTAACTAGGTTTTACCCAATAGCTTAGCTTTACTCACTTTGTACGTTTACTGTATATCCACCGAAATTAGGACTTAGGTACCGACAGCACATCTTTTTTGCTACCAGACCAGATCTCAATTTCATGTAGTGGTGGAGGCGGTGGAGCCGCATTCATCATGCTACCACCCATACCCATAGGCATAGGACCTGCATCAGGAGCTCCTGGCAATGGAGGTGGAGGCAAAGCGGACGGTGGTGGCAAGGATGAAATATCGCTCTTCGGAGCAGCAGGCTTAACGAAGAGTGAAGTGACATCAACAGTTGCAACCGGTTGGTGATCTTTATCGTTTCTCAAGGTCAAATAGAGCTTGGAAGCGGTGATCGATCTGATCAGCTTGTTAGCATCTTCAGGTGACAGAGATACAGTGACTGAGCTGGCTGGTACAGCGGCTGTGCCGCCTGGAGCCTTCTGGTACATCTGACCTACTGCAATTACTTCGACGTCGGAGAGGATTGGAGCTACTTTAGTATCACCACCACCACCAACCATGGCGATTACATCGACGTGGCTTTCTGGGGTAACGAAACCAGCAACACCAGAGTTACTGTCAACAGCGAAGGTGACAGCTCTCATACCTTCTTTAAGTCTAGCTTCGAATCCGAGCGAGATACCTTGTGGTGCAAGGTCATGCTGAGAAACGATTTGTCCTTGCTGGATGCCGTATTTGGCAACGCGGCCAGCAGCGAGTGAAGCAGAGGTAAGGGCGTCTTGCGGGATTTTGGCCTGCTCGATTTCCTTTTCTTCTAGAGCTTCAACTGGAATGGTAGAACCTTCAGAGATATCTTTGATGGCATATACCACTTTGCCCTTCGCGCTCATTTTCGCGATCAGGTCTGACTCTTTTGCTTTCAGCGCTTCCTCATGAGCAGTCTGGTTGCTAGTTACCATCATAGTAATAAGCACGGCCAAACCGATAATGAGAACCAACATCAACGCTGGAGGCATTCGAGATAACTGTAGAAACAAACTTCGTAATGGGTTCATTACGGATCCCCCTATTCTTTCTGGTGAGAAAGATTAACCACTTACTATTAACGCACATCAGCCAAACAAGGACAACGCCTGCCCTTGCCCGCACCCAAAAATTTTGTACCCTTGGAAGCGGCTATTTAACCTAGGAAGTTTACACGCTGTCCTAGTGCTTGATTTCCAGATAGGGCGCCAGACCCGCTAAGTATCAAGTTTTGTATTATCCTGACATCAACAAGAAACCCAATTTCAGTGTTCAAGCGGAACTACTGATAATCAGCGGATCTTTAGTAGGAATTTTACAAACTGTTAATCTGTTCAAGAACGACTGACGCTGGCAGCGTCTAGATAAAAACGGCCAATAATGCCAGTTTTGGCAGCCTACTGTTGAAAACCTTTTTCAAGACGAATTAGCAGCAGCGGCAGACATATTTTCCAGCTGACTTACAACGGAACTGAAAGCCTTAGACACGGCCTGACTAAGACTTCCATTGTAGAAGCCAAAGGCCAAGGCTACCAGAATAGCGACAAAGGAAAGAATTGCTCCGTACTCCGTTATCCCTTGAGCATCCTCGTTGGCAAGGTAGTCACAAAGCGCTTCTCTTTGGCTTCTTAATAGTTGGGGTGACACAATTTTACCCTCTTGCGCAAAGGCTGAATATAAACAGTCGACATAGCCATATAGCACTGATACGGTGGTAAGTTTAAACATAACGCTCAGCAACGCCTATATCAGAAGCACTGGTCTTTACAAGACTCAGATGTCGAGCGTGTAGAGCATTTACTCAATAAAGCAAAACATGGTGGCAGAACAAATTTGGCCTGCCACCATGTTTACAAGTTACTGAAACTAACTGCCTGAAACAATTGCTAGCTCAGGCGGTAGAGTCACTACGACGCGTTGGCTGCAGCACTAGACAAGTTGTTCAACTGTGATACGACAGCGCTGAAGGCCTTCGAAATCGCAGAGGTCAATGCACCTTGGGTAATTGAGAACACAAGTGCTACTAGAATGGCTACGAATGCCAAGATGGCGCCATATTCTGTAATACCTTGTCCGGACTCGTCGCTAATAAATCTGTTAATTGTTTCGCTCATGTGTACCTCCTGGGACGGATTCGAGTAAACCATATTACACGCAACATTGGAACCTTTAAAGGTTAGTTGCGCAAAATAAAGAAACCGAACACGTAAGACTGTATGACTTTAGTAACTCTAAAAGAAAGAAAGAAAAGAAAACACTTAATCGATAGTACTACCTCTCAAAAACACACCCTAGCCTTTTGAACATTCCCTTGCGCATGAATAATCAAACATCCGACCAGGTAAGAATGATTAGCGCAAAAGACACAGAAACAACAGAAAAAACAGCTAGTACATTTAGGACAGGACCGGCGCTGGTCACTTCTCTGTAACCAACTCTTCGATCTTACCTTGACATCCCCGGGCTGCCTAGTGCCTCTGCTCCAAATTTCTGTTAGCTGCAATACATTTCGCGAAAAATAGCTGCGAAGTACGATTCTGTGGGCGTCGAGATGTTAAGTTTTCCTTCGCATTTGCCCTAATAAGACTTGCAGGCAACCTTTGCCTGGTCTAATCCGGACGTACAATGGACTACATAGCTGTACTTTTGTACGAAAAGAGGTTTCCCTTGGTATCCGACTCCAAGCTAAAGGCGCAAGACAGCAGCCGGGCACTGATAAAAGCCCTTGACTTTCTGCGCCTAAATCAAGATGCGTCTGGCTGGTTTCCATATAAAGTAGCGGGTCAGCCTTCGATGGAAGCTACAGCCTGGTCAGCCCTAGCCCTGCGCCAGAATCTTGATGTTGCCAAAGGTACCGCTCAATTTCTAGCCACCAACCAAAATAAAGATGGCGGTTGGTCTACCGAACCGGCAGCTGGTCGCTCAGACTGGAATTCAGGACCATCTATGTTGTGCTTGCGGCTGCTGGCAGCAGAACACGAAGAAATTGCCCAGAACAAGGATGTAAAAAGAGCGCTCAAACTAGGTCTTGCTCGTTTATTAGACAGCCGGGTCGAGTTTTATCAGCCGATCGCTCGTTTGCTACTACTTATATCTCAAGGACCAAAGGCCCTCGCCTATGGTCGTGGCTGGCCCTGGGATCCGGACTGCTACCATTGGGTCGAACCCACTGCCTATAACCTTCTCGCCCTTAAATTTCCAGGCTTACCCAAAGATGAACTGTACGTGCGCATAGTCGGGTTTGCCAATCAATTTTTGTTAGAACATGCCTGCAAAGATGGTGGCTGGAATCACGGCAACAACATCACCTTAGAACAGTACTTACCACCCTACCGATTGACCACCGCTGAAGCACTTTTAGCATTGCAAGATCAGAGCGAAAACCCGGCGGTGCAAAGCGCCCTAAAATATTTGAAGAGCCTTTCCAACCAAGACACTTCTAGTCTTTCTCTGGCAGTTTCAGCACTAGCCTTAATGGCTTATCAACAGCCAGCCCACGAAGAAATCAAATATCTAATTAATAGACAGAAACCAGATGGTAGCTTTGCTACTTCAATAGTAGCTACTGCTCTAGCGGCCCTGGCCTTGCAAGCCGACAAAGACAGTAGTATGCATGTTCTCAATCTGACAAAAATAAAGTGAGGAAGGAGCCCATGAGCAGCAATAGTGACGACGAACTGAATCGCCGTGATTTTCTCAAAGTTGCTGCTGGCACCGCCGCCGCTGCCGCCGTAGCAACTTCTATAGAAGGATGCAGCCAATCAGACCCGAACCTACCGAGCCCACTGCATATCACTGATGAACAGCGCTCCTGGCGCAGAAAAGGGCGCTCACAAGTAGGCATTCTCGCCTGCCAGAGTTATGAGGAAGATGTGTTTGAAACTATCAAACCCCAGCTCTCCTCTTTGCATTTACCTGATTTCAAAAACAAATCGGTAGTACTGAAACCAAATATGGTGGAGTATCGAGAAGGCAAACCAGTAACGACAAACCCGGCCGTCTTAATCGCCGCAATCAAACTGGCCTGGCACCTCGGTGCTAAAGCTGTCACTGTGGCAGAAGGCCCAGGTCACATGCGCGATACAGAATATTTGCTAGACGTAACGGGCCTGGGCAAGGCTTGCAAAGAAATGGATGTGCCTTTTGTCGATCTCAACCTTGACGATATAGTTGAATTCGATAACAAAAATGGTTTCACCAAATTAGATCAATTCTTCCTGCCTAAAACCATTGCTGAAGCCGATGCCGTCGTCAGCGTACCAAAGCTAAAAACGCACCACTGGGTGGGCCTAACTTGTTCTATGAAAAACTTATTCGGCACCGTGCCCGGGCGCAAGTATGGTTGGCCCAAAAACCTCTTGCATGTGCGCGGCATTCCCAACTCTATTATTGACTTGCAGCACCTGATCAAGCCTGCGTTTGGCTTTGTTGATGCCATCGTCACCATGGAAGGAGACGGCCCAATTAATGGCGACGCCAAACACTTGGGCTACATTGTTTTAGGCCAAGACTTAGCTGCTATCGATGCCACCTGCGCCCGAATAATGAAACTTAAACCCACTGACTACAAGTATTTGCGCATGGCTGGTGAAGTTGTTGGCAACATCGAAGAATCCGAAATTGATGTGATTGGTCCGACTATTGCCACCATAGCCCAGACCTATGCCATGCCCATTACTTTTGGCAGCAACAAGGAACTACTCAAAGACGCAGGCAGCCAGGGCAGTTAGCGCCATAGCAAATTATTGATTCTTTGGTGCCTCAAGTGGTGAACTACCGTTCAGTTCAAATCCCTTGGTCGGTTTAGAATTAGGCAATTCAGGAGCAGACGAGCGCGGCAAATAAAAATCTTGCATGCGCCCTTCATCAGGAAACTCTAGTACTACTTTGTAGTTATCTTTTATGGCGCGAATAACCGACTCATCCCAATAATAATAAGGTTTCAGCAAACAGCCATCACGTGAATTGATGACAATTGCACCATATTTTTTCTGGCTAATTCGCTCTTTGATCTCAGCCATGTGTTTTTCAAACTGATCAGGTACTGCTTTCCATTTTTGCATGAAGCAGGCGGGATCAACAAATTCAGGAACAGCCTCAAGATCAAGCGCGACAGAACAGTCTTCACAAAGCATCAAATCTTTGGTGAAGCGCGTGCTTTTCATCACTTCGCGAGCGTCAATCATCGGTTCAACTGAGCGATTGAAGCGGCCACCAAGGTGAGCAATTACATAGATGGCTACGGCCAAAACCATAAACATAACAACCAGGTAGCGGCGCTTGACATGATCGGCCGAAACAGCCACCAACCAAGCCGTTGGCCAAGCCAAAATGATGATTTCATCGACTTTAGCAAACTCTACTCCGAGAGCATAAAAAACTTGCAGTGCAGCAAGACTAAATAAAGTACCAGCCAATACCAGGGCAGAGAGCTGATGGCGATAGGGCCCTTCGCGACGCTCGCGATCTCTAAAATAACCAATCATTGCCAACACTAAAGCAATTGGTGAAAGCAATAGCAAAAGGCAGTCTGAGCCCAACCAGGTGACATGAGAGCAAAAAGCATTCCAGAGAAATGGCGAACCCTGAGCAAATGCCATATGAGCGAGAAAACCACTGGCGGTGGCACTATTGATTAGCCAGGCTGCGGCAATGGCAAGAAAAGTACTAAGAGCCATAAACAATATTGAAAGTCGCCACTGTCGACCAATAATAAGCGCAGCCGCCACAGCGGGCACAACCAAGACAAAAGCTTGCTTAGTGAAAGCAGCCATCAAACAAAGAGTGGCCACCACGATTAAGCGCGGCAAGCGAAAAAGATTGTCGTCTTTTGGTTTGCGGGCTAAAACAAGATACTGCTGAACGGCCATAACCATAAACATCAAGCCGAGCATGTCGACCCGACCGCGAGCCGAATAAGCCCAGATCGTATAAAACGATGACAAGGTCAATAAACCAATCACCCGAGCTAGACGCGAGCAACCGCTAAGGGTAAAGACGCGATAAGAGATCACCAAAGTTATGATCAAACAAATCATGCTGACCATGCGCATCGGATAAAAAACCGGACCAACTAACTTGAACAGCCAACCCAGCAAAGAAAAATAAACTGGTGGATAAGCTATGCAATACCAGGGCTGATGAACCAGGCGGGCAAATTCATAAGCGTTGCGGTTCTCCGATAGAGACAAGGATGCCCACATCGAAGCACCTTCATCGGTTAAAGCATAAGGCGACAGCAAAGCCACCGACCAGCCCTGGTAGTACAAAAAGACCAGGGCCAAGAAGATGGCAGTCACTACCGGCCAGAGCAGTAGATTATCGATGCGGCGATTTGAGGCAGTTGCCACAGGCCCTTGGCTTCCTTTGATTTAACTATCTGCACTGTTAATCACATCTAGCTAGTTTAAACTATTCCTAGAGGCCTAGAGCCATGAGAGTAAAGGTTAAAGCAAGTGCCCCAGGTCCTAAAAATTGTTGGCAAAATCCTACTCTCACTCTGCCTAATAGGGCTTACCTCCGGCAATGAAGGCGGCAATGCTAGTGCCCAAAGTAGCTCTTTCTATCATCCCGAAATCAAAGCAAAGCTGAAAAATGGCAAAGTGCTGCTATTCCCTTTAGGACCTAGGCTCGGCACTTTACAATTGGCTCGCCAAGCGGGACAGCGGGGCAAAAGCATCAGCGCCTGCGGCCGCGTTGAGTTACCGAGCCAAAGCAAGGTGGTCCTTGTTCCCTCTACCTATCTCCTGCAAAATCCAGACTTGATCAATGGCTTTAGCGGCGCCATATCTGGTATCGAGATCAAAAGCAAAGAAGGCACCCGATTACTGCAACAGTTAGCGGCAAAAGAAACCATAGAGACCCTGCGCATTAGCGGTATTCATTTAGATAGCGAAGTACTTTCATCTATCAACAGTCTGCCCCAATTGAAGAATTTGCAATTCGACCGAATTCAAGGGCTAGATACAGCAATTGCCGGCAAAATCAGGCCACTAAAGCAGCTCAATTCGTTGGCCCTGACAGGAAATACAATGGCGCTCCTCAAAGAAATCGGGCAAGCAAAATTTTTGAGAAAGCTAGAGCTGAGCAATGCCAACCTCACCCTGCGCGATTTCGCCATACTGCAAAACCTGCCCGCTCTTGAATTTCTAAGCATTCAAGAAAGTCAGTATGACGACGCGGCCGTTGCTCTCTTTCCCCGCTTCAAAAATTTAAAAGTTCTCTGGCTGGGCAAGCGTCGTTGGTCAAAAGAAACAATGATGCAGCTAGAAAAGCTGACCAACCTGGAAGAATTGCACGTGCAAGTAGCGACCGAAGAATTACCCCTATACGTAAAGCTATACAACGCTTTGCCGGGAATAGTGAAGCCATAGCAGTCACTACCGGCGATATCACTCAAAGGCAGATTTAATCAGGCCCAGGCCACAAAAAGCCAAAAGTTTGCTACCATGAGCCCCAAGAAGCTGGCGCCACGGGAATTGTCACATGTTATTTGCTTGCCATTTGAAAACCGATACGAGATGGTAGATAAATCGGAAATCAACCAATCGGCTGGGTTCGCCCTCATCGCCATTTGTGTTCTTCTATTCTTGTCAGGCTTCAGCGCCTTAATTTACGAAGTAGTTTGGGTACGCTCACTAGGCTTGGTGGTTGGCAACAGCACTCAAGCAACCAGTTGCGTCCTGGCAGTTTTTCTCGGTGGTCTTTCAGTCGGCGCTCTGATTGGCGGAAAGCTGGCAGACAGAAAGAATTTTCCTCATTTATTAGCTTATGGATTGCTGGAAATTAGCATTGGCATTGCCGCCATTCTAGTAACAGCTGGGCTCAGTGCCGCCAGCCTCTGGTTTCTCAAGACTGTTGACTTGTTTCCCAGCGGCTCAGCCTATCTAACCGTAGCGAGACTGCTTCTGGCCACTATCTTTATTTTGGTCCCGACCATATTTATGGGCGCGACCTTGCCAATCCTGACCAGATACTTTTCTGGTGTGCACGAGCGCGCCGCGCATTTTCTCACCCTTCTATACGGTCTCAATACCCTCGGAGCAGTTCTTGGCAGTCTGGCAGCAACCTTTGGCACACTTCCCTATCTAGGGGTCTCGGGCACAACTTATTTTGCCGCAGCAGTAAACGGCACAGTTGGTCTCTTGGCGTGCCTTGTGTACATCAAAACAAAAGGCCACAAACCCCTGAGCGAGGGCCCCAGCCCAACGGCAGAAGAAATTCAACCAGCCCCTGAAAAAATCAAACGGCAAGCAATCAATCGCCAAGCAATCTATTGCACAGCAGCATTGACTGGCTTTACAGCGCTAGCCTACGAAGTTCTCTACATTCGCTTTATCAGATTCTATACAGATTCAAGCACCTACAGCTTTGCTTTGATGGTTAGCTCATTTCTCTTTGGCCTGGCCATAGGCAGCTGGATCAACAACAAGTTTCTAGCCAAAGCTAATGAGCGCACCGACGGCGCCCTCTACCAGATGCGCCTCTTAGGCCTAATTCAGTTTTCGGTAGCAGCTGTCTCTGCTATCGGTTTCCTCTGCTTACCAGGAGTACTGGTGTTCAAGGCCTTCTTCATGATGCATGACATCCAAGGGCTTTTGTTCCAGGTCATATCCGCCTTTACTTATATGATTTTCCCAGCCACCTTGATTGGTATTTCCTTCCCCGCTATTGGCGGCATTGCTGCCAGCCAAACCAACGAGGTTGGCAATGCTGTTGGCCGCGTCTATGCCGCTAATACCCTCGGCTGCATCTTCGGCTCAGCCCTCACCGGGCTGGCCTTCTTGCCCCTGATGGGCTCACAACTAACCTTTGAACTAATGATGGTCTTGTCAGTTTGCACTGGCTTCGTCTGCCTCCTTAGCGCTGAACCAAAAAAAGCAAAATACAAACTTTTTATAGCACCATTTCTGGTGCTAGTGCTGTTCTTAGCTTTGGTACCACAAAACTATCTAGAAAACTCATACGCCCTACTGATGAGCGGCAAAATAGAAAAATGCAAAGACGACGCTGGGGCCAAAGTACTGCTCTTTGACCAGAGCGGAGTAAAAAGACTAATCGTCAACGGCACATTTTACTCAAGCACAGTAGTGACGGCCCAACGCTACATGAGAGTGATTGGAGAACTGCCCGTACTGCTCCATGACAATCCCAAAAATGTCCTCAGTGTCTGCTTTGGCATTGGCACCACCAGTGGTTCTATAGTCAAACACCCCGACGTCGAGCACCTCGATATCGTTGAACTATCTCCTACTGTTATAGAATTCGGCCAATATTTCAAACCTACTAATGGCGATGTTCTCGCCAATCCGAAACAAACAGTTCATATAGAAGATGGGCGCAATTACTTACTGCGCAAAGAAAACAAATATGATGTCATTTCATTTGAGGCACCACCACCCTGTGATGCCGGAGTAGTTAGTCTTTATTCTAAAGAATTCTACGAGCTCTGCAAAAGTCGCCTGAACAAAGGCGGCCTGATTTGCCAGTGGATGCCGATGGAGACAGAATCGGCGCCCTTATGGAAAATGATGATCAAAACTATGATGGTAGTTTTTCCTTATGTCACTGTTTGGAATCCCGATTCAGGCGAAGCCATTGTTATTGCCTCCATGGAACCAATCAAATTTGACATAAGCAAAGTGCAAGCAAAGCTCGAGCGCACCCCCCTGGTGCAAACCAGCTTAGAAGAAGTGGGCCTGGGCAATGCCTACGCCCTGGCGTCCACCTTCCTCATGGACGGCGAGCCCATGGCCAAATACTTAGCAGATACTGCCGTAATCACCGACGACCGTCCCTACCTGGAGTTCTTCTTGCCTTTCAGCGGCCCATCACTGTGCGCCAAAGACTTAGAGTCAGTTGGCAGCAAACCCAGCGACATACTGGCCAACGAACAATATGATCACGAACTATTCGCAAAGAATGTCCAGGCGATTAACTACATGCGCAGCGCAGCTCAAGCCCTGTCAATTGAAAACAAGCCAGATAAAGCCCATGCCTTCCTGGAAAAAGCCCTGGCACTTCTGCCCGACAATAAATTCTTCCAGTGGGCAGTAGCCCACCCAAAACAACACTAAGAGCACTAAAACTAAGTTGAGCGCTTGCGCGCCTCACGCAGAAGCTCGACCAAGGGTATTGTAAAAGACACAGGCAGGTCGATTCCTGGCACCTTGGTCGACACTTCCATGACAATTTGCTTGCTTGGGTCACGCATCAAGACTGCATTACCGTTGATGGGCACGGTGAGCTTGCCCAGGAAGGTCTTGAAGCGCAGAGAAAAACCCTCGTTAAAGCTACAACGCAGGCCATTTCTCTCTTTATCGAACAGGGCCTGAAAATGGACACGATTGGCAATGCAGACCGACTCAAGCTCAACAAAAGGAGCTACTTTTTGCTTAAATGGCAGTTCTTTCTCATTTTTCAAGCGCATGTCAACTTCAATCTCGGCGGGCGGCCGGGGTGTGATGTTGAAAGACTCAACTTCGCTGAAATCTTTGGCCAAATCGTTGACCATTTCCACCGCTGACTGCAGACTGGTTTTACCATGATGGGCCATCTTGTTGAGCGACTGCCAAGCGCCACCGAAAGCAATCTGAGCGGCGGTACGATGCTCAGGGCCAAACATATCCTGTAGCTTGCGCTCCATCTCGCTGTAGAGCAATCTGCTCATTTTCGCGGTTTCACTCTCTTCACTGCCAGTCATGGTCTATCACTGCCTTTGTCCACAAGCCTTTCAGCTAATCGTAGCTACTCTATTCAATATTTTATCAATAAGCTTATAATTTGCTTCGATCCCACGAAGCGAGCCTTCATTGCCAGTAAAGAATATAGCTGTTATGAGCATCTGCTGGAAGAAGCAATGAAAAAGTTTGTATTGCCTACTTTTATGGCTGTCTATTTGTTAGCGCTGCTAATGGTTGGGCTCTTTATCTTCAACGTTGCCCTGAAAGAAATGCTTGAAAATCGCATGCTTTTATCAGTAACCAACGGCGTATTAAAAGTGCAAGACTTTGTGCGCTACTATCTTTCCGGCCACATTGCCGCTTCAGTTGACGCCCATAGAGTCTATGAGACTGCGGTGCAAAACCGCTATTTTCACGACCTGGTTTTAGCAAACATTGGCTTTGCCGCCAACGATCAGCTGCTCACCCATTACACCCCCATTGTTTTTCCATTTTGTCTCGCCCTGGCGATGTTGCCCATGAATCAGGCCTACATAGTCTTTTTTGTGGTCAGTGTCATTGTTCTGAGCTTCTCTCTTCCCCTGGCACTAAATGCTCTCGGCAAACGACCCTGGCTAATAATTATCGCCACCATGATTGCTGTTACCTGCAATTCGCAAGCAGTGATAGCAATTCGTATGGGTCAGCCATCATGGCTCATCCTCGCCCTTGAGTGCCTATTCTACTGGAGCTGGTTAAAGAAAAAAGATTGGCTCACCGGCTTATCTGTCGGCTTACTATTTTTCAAACCACACTACGGCCTTTACTTCTTAACTCCACTGGTGGTGGCACGCCGCTGGCACGCCCTACTCTGCTGTGCGGCTGCGGTGAGCCTACTTCTAGGCCTGGGTGGCTTAATAATTGGCTTTGATAATGTCATTAACTATCCCCAAGTAATTTTAAAAAACGACGGCGAAATTGTTTGGCATGGCATAGTTTCGCTGCGCTATATAGTCAACATCTTCTACCCCAACGCCCAGGCGGTAAAGATTTCACTTGTGGTGATGGCCGTTGGCTTGTTTGTGAACTTACTAATTTGGTGGCAAGAAAAGAAATACCAGCTGAATCAGACCTGGCTGATTTGCTGCACCGTACTGCTCTGTCTCTTCACTAGCCCCCATACTTACCACTACGATTTAACCATGCTGGGCTTACTAGCCGTCAGCCTCGCTCCAGTGAAGGCTTTTCACCACAAAGCAGCCAAAATTAGCTTCGCCATTTATCGGTTTATCCTAATAGCCTATCCTGGCTTTTCTTGGCTCTCTCTCTATTGGTCGCGCACCGAACACGGCGCTTACTACGACCCCCTACAGTCACTCATGGCCATTGCCATGAATGGCACCCTGTTAACTCTAGCTTTGATCTGTCTATTTGACAGGCCGAAAGTAGAGCAAGGGCAAAATTAAAGCAGATAGAACCAGAACTGCGTGCCAGCAACCTGCTGCCAGCCTGGCGGATAATGCTCGGGCGGATGATCACCGTTGGCATAGGTCAATATTTTGATGTGGCGCTGGCGCAAGACTTGATAAAGACTGGCTCTCTTACTCTCCGAAATCTGCCAAAAAGTGGCGTCGTCAATAATGTCCGCGACGATACGAAACTGCCCCATCTGAGCCCAACCAACCTTACGCAAAGGGTCCATATTGGCGAGTTGGTCACCAGGGGCAATACCTAACTCTGTTAGCCGTTGCAAGATCAAACAATTTTCATTGACAGCGCTTTTCTCAAGAGTATGCAATGTATTGCCCAGTTCAACCGTAAAGCGCCACCCCATCCCGAGCAACGAGACAGTAGTCGAAACAAGCAAAACCTTCCTAACCTTGCTGGTATCGGGCAGACGGATAGAGCCAAGCAAGCCCAAAAACCAGAGCACAAAGAAGCCCGGGAAATAACGCTCAGAATAAAGCGTATAGCAATTGAGACCAAGGCTATAGAGGGTTAAGCCAGCCAAAGAGGGAAGGAACAGCGGCAAGCGACGGGCCATAGATATTAGGGTTATTGCCCTACTGCGACAACCAAACAAAAGCACGAGCCAGCCAAAGAAGAGCCAGCCAAAGAAAAGCCGCACCAGCACTGATATCGAGGCCACTGTTGCAACAAATTGCATCACCCCATCAAAATATATTTTCACGCCATCGAACCAATAGGGCGGATCATAATGAGTGGCAAAAGTGGCATGAATAGGCTCGGCAAAATAAAAAACCTGGGGCTCAGCGAATATTACTTGGCTCGGATGAGTAAATTTCATCGGCAATTGGTCAGCATTGCGCAAAGCTAACGCATGCCTGAAAGGGGCATTACGCAAGACCCAAAGGGCATAGTTATACTGCATGGTAGTGCTGAACAAAAGCTTTTGATTCTTTATCGAAATAGCGGCAATGTAAGGCCCGGCAAAAAGGGTAAAAGCCGCCACCACACTCAATATTGCTCGCTGCTTCGCCGACTTAGACTGAGGCGACAAAACCAGCAAGAATAGATAGACAAAAGTAAGGGGAAACATTACTGCCTTGCAGAGATAGCCGGCAGCAAGAGAAAAGCCGATCAGGAACGGTTTTACACCACTCAATTGCCCCCGCCAGAAAGCTAAGGTGAGGGCAGTGGCAGCATAGAGAAAACCACTCATAAGCAGGTCCGGAGTGTCTTTCCATACGGCCCCTACCGACAAAGACATTAAAATAAAAACGATATAGGACCAGAGCTCAAGGTGCGCAGGGCCGACTTTCAGAAGGGGCAGGCCCTTGATCTCCACGTCTTCGTTGTACCAAGCCATTACTTGATCGAGAAGCAATTCAAAAGCAAATATGACAAAGAGAAATGAAGCAAAATTGACCAGCTTGAGAACCACAAATTTTTCACAAACCGGTGGATGAAACAGCAGCAAAGACATGGCTATAAGCCAGCTATATAGAGGGCTCCAGTAGGAACTCAAGGCACTGGCAAAATCGCCACGCAGATAATTGTCAGCTATGTCTAAGTACGACCAGGCATCCTCCATATAGACGAGATAGCGATAGGCCCAGGCCTGCAGCAACCCCAGAGCCAATGCGCAAAAACGCAGTATCCATCTTGCTTTACTCGTCTTGAGCTGAGAAATCATTGGGGATTCACGTAAACCTCAACCACCAATCCATCTTTGCAGGCATGCGGGAAAGAGAACTTCTTCACCAGGCGGAAGCGTCGACCCAACTCTTCACAGGCTTTCATCAAGGCGCGATTGCCACTGGGCCGCCCCATGCGCCAGAGCTTTTCTAGCCTCGTCATTTCCTCGTCGGAAGAGCGGTAGTAAACCAAAACCTTGGGAGGATGCTCTAACAATAGCTTAGCGTCTTTTTCTGAGAGCGAATCAGACACTGTGTCCATGTTATGGCCCATAGAAAAGGTCGAGCAGCGGCGCTCAGCCAGGGGATAGAAGAGTGCTCCTTCCGGATAAACGTAAATAAGGTCGTCGGGTTTACTATTCTCTTGAATAATTTTGGTGGTTTCATCAAGAAAGTCAGCCATATCGGCCGGTAGAACGTAACCAGCCATCTGTGGAGACTGCATTGTTTTTGTGGCAATAGCCACAGGAGACTCGAGCCAATCTTCAAAATAGTAGGGCAAGCGCAATTTCAAAGTCGGTCCGGAACCAATAATGATGAAAGCGAAAAGAGCGAAAATCAAGGTTTTTAGGCGCGACAGTTGATTCAGTACCAGAGCCAATAACAGGGCTAGACCGGGAGTAATCATGGCCTCATAGAAGGGGAAAGAGAGACAAACCATAAAGGTGTCGCCGAAAGCTATTGAAGCAAAGACAAAAGCCTGGGCCTGAAAGCGATCGATGGTACCGCGCCACAATCGCATAGTATAAAAAAGACAAAGGGCAAAGAGGCCATACAAAGTCGATATCATGCAGATGCTTCGCAGCAGGGCGCCAAGCATCAAGAAAGTATTAGAAGCAGCACTGGCCTGGTAGCCAAAATAAGTGCCGACAGCTAACGCAGCAGCCGCCAGCGCCGCTGTCGGAAGCAAATCAACGATTCTTTCACTAGTTGGAACTGTCAATTGATCAGGATAATTCTTTATCAGCTTCTTCCAACAAAGGGCCAGCAAACCAAAGGCCATGGCCACGCTATAACTCAACTGTAGATTGCGATCGACAAAGCGCCAGACGAAGTCACCAAGATTGCCCGCTTTGGCTGCGGGACCAGTGACAAAAGCCTGCATTAAAAAGTGATAGAGAATACCGTTTGCACCCAACCAGGCGACAAAAGCCGCAATGCAGAGAACAAGACCAGAGAGGTAGCCGAAAAAATACTGCCGGGCTTGGGCCAGATTGTTCAACCGCCACAAACAGAGGGTGACAGCCACTGGCGCGGCTACAACGCAGGCTAATCCAATCGTCTGCTTAGTAAATAACGAAAGCCCCGCGGCCACACCAGACAGTATCGCCAGTAGTATCAAGCGAGAGCGCGATACTTGTTTGTCAAATACAGCAACACCACAAGCAATGCTGCAAACCGAGAAGAACAGAGCTTCCTGAGTATAAACATCGAGTGGATCAGCGCAATCGCAAGAACCAGCTACAACAGTAATAATCGTTGGCAAAGCAGCCACTCTCTTGGGGAAGAGACGCGCCAGAATTAGAAATATCAAAATCCCCAGTACGAGACGCTCAACCATGCCGCAGGCACGCATCGAAATAAAGTGGTTGCCAAAAAGCGCAAGTAGGGCAGAGCCGCGCAGCAAATAAAATACAGGAGCATGACAAAAGAAGTCGCGATAGGGCAAATAGCCATGATTGATCATCCAAGACCAGCCAATAAAAAGCCCAGCACCACCGCGATAGGTGACGCAGTGATTCCAATATAGTAAGAAGAAGGAAGCTAGACTAGCAGCCACAACTGCGGCACCGGCCAAGAGCATGCCGAGAGCATTGTTAGGCTCCGACACTGGCAAGTCTTCTTTGGCTGACATTGCTGTCCTTTCTTGTGGGGTTCCGAGCATTTATCCCAATGATGTTAAACTATGCAGGGCAATTTTGCCGAAGTCTTCAGAGGTCTATCAATGGAACGCAGCCAACTGCTCACCCTAGTGCTGGAACAAATAGAAGAGCATTTGCAACAAACACAAATAGGTAATGATGCCAGCCAGCCACTGCCGAAAATCAGCGAAGACACTCCGCTGTACGGCAAAGATGGCTTAGTAGATTCTTTGGGCCTCGTCTCTATCGTTCTCAGCGTCGAGCAAGCCATTAATGATGAACTTGACAGCGAAATCGTCATAGCTGATGACCGAGCAATGTCGCAGAAGTCAAGCCCATTTGGCACCCCGGGACGACTTGTCGACTACACCATGCTTTTAATCAATGAGCGAAAATAGACCACTAGCACTAGTGACGGGCAGCAGCCGAGGAATCGGCAAGTTCATTTGCGAGAAACTAATTGTCGATGGCTATGATGTTATCGGTTGTAGCCGCAACCCCAGCGAACTTGTGAACGCACATTATCAGCATATTGCCGCCGATGTCAGCGACCAGAGCAGCGTTCTTAACCTGTTCAAGCAGATACGCAAAGAGCATGGCAGCTTAAGTGTCATTATTAACAACGCTGGCATTGCCTCAATGAATCACTGCTTGCTGACAACTGTCGAAGCCTTTGACCGCGTTCTCAACGTCAATCTTAAAGGTACCTTTCTCGTTTCACGAGAGGGAGCAAAACTAATGCGCCGCCATAATTTCGGCCGCATCGTCAATCTCTCAACCGTGGCCGTACCGATGTCTCTTGAAGGCGAATCGGCCTACGTGGCCTCCAAGAGCGGCGTCGAAGCCCTAACTAAGGTGCTGGCAAGAGAATTGGCCGAATACGGCATCACAGTCAACGCCCTCGGCCCCTCTCCTATAGAAACAGACCTGATTAAAGGTGTAGGCGCTGATAAGATTGCGAAAATTGTCAACAGACTTGCCCTAAAGAGATTGGGCCGGGTAGAAGATGTGTACAACGTAATCGAGTTTTTCATTCGTCCGGCCAGCGACTACATAACTGGCCAAGTTATCTATCTAGGTGGAATTTAAATGAGTAATCTCAAGTGGTTGCACGAGCGCTTTGAACAGAATGCCCATAAACAGTTCATTATTTGGAACGGCACACCATACCTGTACAAAGATCTCAGCGCCGAAATTGCCCAGTGGAGCGAAAAACTCAAAGCCAATAATGTTGTAGCTGGCAATACGGTTTCTATAGAAGGAGACTACAGCCCTAACACAGTAGCGCTGCTGCTAGCCTTGATAGAACTCGATACGATCATCATTCCCCTGACTTCAAGCATTGAGATGCACAAAGATGAGTTCAGAGAAATTGCCCAGGTGCAGGTCTGCATTAACGTTTCTGATGACGACAGCAGCACAATTACTCATACAAAGAGAAGCATAGAAAATCCGCTGCTCAAACAGTTAGTTGAGCAAGGCCATCCCGGCCTGGTGCTATTTTCGTCAGGCTCAACAGGTAAGAGCAAAGCCGCCTTACATGATTTTTCGCCCTTGCTAGAAAAATTCAAGAAGCCTCGACACACCTTTGTCAGCCTTACTTTTTTACTACTCGATCACATTGGTGGCATCAACACTCTGCTCTATATCCTCTCTAATACCGGCACCATAGTCACGGTACCAGAGCGCAATCCAGACACCGTCCTGCGAGTAATCGAAAAAGAAAAAGTAGAACTATTACCCACATCTCCCACTTTCCTCAACTTGATTCTTATTTCAGAGGCCTACACCCGGTACGACCTTTCTTGCCTCAAACGCGTCACCTATGGCACTGAAGTAATGCCACAAAGCACCCTCGACAAGCTTTGCGAAATCCTGCCCAATGTTGAATTTCAACAAACTTATGGGCTATCAGAACTTGGCATTTTGCGCTCTAAATCAAGAGAACCAAAATCACTTTGGGTAAAAGTAGGTGGCGAAGGTTTTGAAACGAAAGTTGAAAATGGTGTGCTTTTGATCAAAGCGCAATCAGCCATGCTCGGCTATCTCAATGCCCCATCACCATTTGACGCCGAAGGCTGGTTTAATACCGATGATGCGGTAGAAGTAGATGGTGAGTGGATAAAAATATTGGGCCGCCAGTCTGAAATGATCAATGTGGGCGGTCTTAAGGTCTATCCGGTCGAAGTCGAAAATGTACTCTTGGGCATGCCCAACGTTAAAGACGTAGCAGTCATGAGCGAAAAGAACCCAATCACTGGACAAATCGTTGTCGCTACTTTTAATTTGTTTGAGAGTGAAGACCTACCCAGCCTGAGAAAGCGCGTGCGTGAGTATTGCAAAGACAGGCTGGCATCATACAAAGTGCCTGCCAAAATTGTTATTGTCGACAACGACCAATACAGCCAACGCTTTAAAAAGATGCGAAGAGCAACTCAAAACGTCTAAAGAATTCGACCAAAGTCAAAGTCATCAGTAACTTTTTCGAGCACCCGCAGTGGCGAACCGCAGGCGAAGACGCCGGCCGAGACGTCTTTGTGCACCACTGAGCCAGCACCGATGATAGTACCATCGCCAATTTTCACGCGCTGCAAAATAACAGAATTCATACCGACAAAAACTGAATGTCCTACTTCCACGCGACCACCAGCAATCACTCCAGGCGACAAGCTAGCAAAGTCGTGGACTACAGTGTCGTGCTCTACGATGGCACAGGTATTCACAATCACACTACATTCAACTACAGCGTTTGAATTAATCACCGCTCCGGCACAAATCATGTTGCCCTTGCCAATCTGTGCTGTTGAAACAATGACGGCCGTTGGATGAATTGCATTGATCAAGTTCAACCCAGACTCTTCTATCCTCTTTACAAGGCGCTGGCGATAATGGGGATGTCCGATGGCAGGAAGAACACCAAATTGTGACGGGTCCTGCTGCAAAAGATATTGAAAATTCCCGGCGACAAGAGCCCCATTGATACTAGTTCCAAGCAAATCGGGGTTTTCATCTATGAACTGAAAAGAAGCCCACTTTGCCTCAGCTCTGAGCACATCGAGAACCACCCGACCATGAGCTCCAGCACCAATAATATAAGCAGTCGCCCCCTTGGTAGTAGCGCCAGTATCTAAGTCTGAACCTATCAAGTTAATATCTCCAAGGCTTGCAATATAGCTTTCACTTTTAGTCATCATGTACAATCAGCAAAGTTTACTACGACAGTTGAAAGAAAGCGGTAAGAGTTGCTGGTGTCACCACGAAACAAAGTAGCTATTTTGGGCGGACCTCCCATCTTCAACACGCCGTTGAATATTGTGCGGCCACGCTTTCCCCAAGACGAAATCATTTTCGACCGCTTCAAAGCGGCTCTTCGCTCAGGGCAGGTTACCAACAACTCCCCCTGGGTGGTCGAATTTGAAGCACAATTATCCAAGTATCTTGATGTCCCCACACTAAACTTCTGCAATGGCCAAGCAGCTTTGCTGGCTATGATGAAAGCAGCGGACATCGAGGGCAAAGAAGTAATAGTTCCTTCTTTCACTTTTTCGGCAACCCCGCATGCCGTGCGCTGGTGCGGTGGTATACCGATCTTCGCCGACATAAAAAATGACGGTTCGCTCACCATTGACCCTGAAGACGTAGAAAGAAAAATTAGCAGCAAAACTGCTGCCATTATGGGAGTTTGCCCTTACGGCATTGCTGCCGACTACGAGGCTCTTCATGACATTGGCAAACGCCATGGCATCAAAGTCTATTTCGACAGCGCCCCAGCTTTTGGCACAAAAGTAGATGGAAAACTGGTAGGCGGTTTCGGCGACGCTCAAATATTTAGCTTCCACGCCACCAAGGCCTTTTCAACCATGGAAGGCGGCTGCGTCTGCTCAAACGATAAAGCCTTCATGGAACGCGTCAAAAATATCCGCAATTTCGGCTTGATGGCCAATGGTGATTGCGAAGAACCTGGCTTCAATGGCAAGATGCCAGAAATCGCAGCCTTAATAGGTATCGAGCAACTGAAGACTTTCCATGAGGCAGCCGCGGTGCGTCGCCAGGCCGTTGCCAGAATCAGAAAAGGTCTAGAAAACATTCCCGGTCTGACAGTAGCCCAAGCGCCAGCCAATCAAGAACCAATCTGGCTCTACTTGCCAGTGATTGTTGATGCAGCACAATATGGTCTCAATCGCGATCAAGTTGCTGCTGTCTTCGAAAAAGAAAATCTTTTTGTGCGCAAGTACTACAGCCCACCCTGCCACCACCTGACTACTTACAAGCAGGCCGGCGAAGTTTTACCCCACACAGAGACGGCTGCTTACAATGTGGTCGCCCTACCTGTGTACAATGACATGACCGAAGATGAGTGTGACGGAATAGTGCAAGCCTTCGTCGATGCCCATCGCTCGGCAGCGCAGATAGCCGAACTGCGAATATAATTTCGTGCCACCATCAACTTTCAGCTAAGGAGCCGAGAATGGCAAAGGTGTTGGTATCAGGAGCAGGCGGTTACATTGGTATACCGCTATGCCGCAAAATACTAGAGCAAGGACATGAACTAATTGCCCTTGATCGCTATTTTTTTGGCAAGCAGCGTCTGGCCGATATCGAGGCCAACCCCAAAGCCAAAGTAGTGGTTGACGACATTAGAAGTTTTGATCCAGGCCTTCTTAAAGGCGTTGAAATAGTGCTAGATCTTGCCGGTCTTAGCAACGATGCCTCAGCTGAAATAGATCCACAACTAACGCAATCAATTAACTGCGACGGTGGCCGACGCTTAGCCAGAATTGCCAAAGAAGCAGGGGTACGTCGATACATTTATTCCAGTTCGGCCTCAGTCTATGGCAACGGCGTGCAAGATCAGCTCAAAGAAACCGATGAATGTCGCCCGCTGACGCTATACGCCGAAAGCAAACTACGGGTCGAAGAAGAGCTAGCCAAACTCAATGGCTCAGGCTTTGAACCAGTAATTTTCCGCACATCCACGGTCTTCGGTTTGGCCCCGCGCATGCGCTTTGATCTAGCAATTAATGTCATGACCTTGCGAGCCTGGAAAGAGCGAGTGGTTTATATCATGGGCGGTGGCCAACAGTGGCGCCCCTTCATCCACGTCAATGATGTGGTGCGCGCCTTTGTTATGGCCACCGAGCAACCAGCAGAAAAAGTAAGCGGCCAGACCTTCAATCTTGGCAGTGACGATATGGTATTTCAAATCGGTCAGTTGGCTCAGTTTGTCCTTGACGTCATTCCTAATGTTACTGTCCATCGCATTCCTGATGACACTGACAAACGCTCATACAATGTCTCGTTCACTAAAATTCGCGACCAACTTGGCTTCATTTCGCAAACAAGAGTGCACGAAGGAGTGGTTGAGATCAAACAAGCCTTAGAGCGAGGCACCATAGAAAGCGATTCACCAACACAGTACACCCTGCAATGGTATCGCTCGCTGCTCGACTGGGAAGCACGAATAAAAGAGCTGAGTCTAAACGGCAAGGTTCTCTAATGCTGTCGCCCGATGCAGAGAAAGAATCAATTAGAGTAGGGCCTGAAAGACCAGAGGTCAGCATTGTCTGTCCGGTTTTTAACGAAAAAGAGATAGTGCCGAAACTACTCGATCTCTTTCAGCAAGTTTTGTCGACTCTTGACCGCAGCTACGAACTGATCATGGTGGACGACGGCTCCCAAGACGGCACCCTTGAACTTCTCAAAGCCCGTCTCGGCATAATCCCTGATTTAAAAATCGTGCAGCTCTATCGCAATTACGGACAGGTAGCAGCCGCCAGCGCCGGCATGAGCATTGCCAAAGGCGACTGGATCATCATGCTGGACGGTGATCTGCAGCATGATCCCAGTGACATCGCCCGTCTCGTTGCCGAAATTTCTAATGGCTTCGACATGGTGGCCACCTATCGCAGCAAGAGAGAAGAAACAGCCCTGCGCTTGCTGATCACATTTGTTGCCAATCGGGTTAATCGTTTCGCCACGGGTGTAAAAGTCAAAGACTTTGGCTCGGGCTATCGTTTATTTAGCGCCCGTATCTTAGACATGATTACTGATGCTAGAGGTTACGTACACTACAACACGCCAGCTCTCTACCTCTATGCTCGCGCCATTGTCGAAATTCCCATTGTGCAATCACGCCGCGAACACGGCTCCAGTAAGTGGACCTTCAACCAGTTCATACTCTTCAATCTCGACTTCTTTCTCCACTCAAAAAAAGCAATTCAAGTCTTACTATCACTGGGTTTTCTCGGCATCTTCATCGGTGCATCTATGTATGTGCTCTGCCTCCTAGGCTTAGGCGTAGCAAAATCTATTTCTGCACCAATTACTATTTGCTTCACTTCCTTTTTGAGTTTTTTACTGGCCGTAATCTGGCGCGAAGTCTTGCAAACACAGCGCTTTGCCTTAGGCTTGCCTGACTTTCTCATTGCTGCAATCTGGGCCCAAGACAAAGACAATAAAATCACCCCAATATTAGACGCCACGGTGAGAGCCGATAAGCCTCTTACTGCACTAATTCGTCAAACAGCCTGTGCTCCGGCACGAACACAACCTCAGGTCAAGGAGATAGGAAAATGAGTGACACTGCCGACAAGTCAGCAGAACAAGAGCGGATTCAGGGTCAGCGCTTTCCCCACGACAAAGAGATGGAGAAGCAACTACAAGATTTTGCTAGCAAACACGAACCATCAGCATCAGATCTGATTCATAGTTTTCCGCTCCTGGCGCGCCGCACATCGTTAAGACGTTTTCTGGCTCACTATGAGCTTTTTCGCCTCACTACTGAACTGCCTGGCGACATAGTTGAAGTGGGCGTCTTTCGTGGGCACAGCTTGATGAGCTTTGCTAATTTTCTTGAAATTCGCAACATGGGCGATCGCGCTAAAACAGTTTGGGGCTTCGATAATTTCGCCGGGTTTACCGAGCTTAGCGCCGAAGATGGCCCTGCAACACCAGGAGTAGATAAGGTCAAAGGCGGCTACAACCCAAGCAAGCACTTGGTTGAGCTGCAAGAGGCTATCAAAATCTTCGACAAAGATCGCTTCGTGCCTTTCAAGCCACGGGTAGAATTGGTAATTGGCGACGTTGACCAAACCATACCGGCCTTCATAGAAAAGCAGCCCGGACTGCGCATATCACTACTCAATCTCGATGTAGATTTATACAAACCAACCATGGTAGCACTCGAACATTTCTTTCCCCGGGTGGTTTCAGGCGGCGTTGTAATCTTTGATGAATATGCACTGCTCGACTGGGGCGGCGAGAGTCAGGCCGTCGAAGAGTATCTCGGGGAGCGCGGTTACACCATCAAAAGATTCGAATGGACCTCAAGCCCTGGGGGCTATTTAATCAAACGCTAAATCAAGAAAACGACCAGGTGACCGAATGTAGTTTCTGAAGGTGCACAAATGAACGAGTCGAATGTCAGCGAGACCCTCAAGGCCACGCCAGGAACCTATACAGGACTGCTGCTAATCTCTCTGGCCACACTGGCCTTCGAGATTTTACTGACCAGACTATTTAGCGCCACCATGTTCTATCACTTCACCTTCATGGTGCTGTCACTAGCCATGTTCGGCCTAGCAGTGGGAGCTACCCTGGTATACCTGGCCCCACGCTACTTTACTGAAAAAAACGCAACAGCAAATCTCAGTCTATTTTCTTTGATTTTTGGCCTATCCACTACCGCCTGCATGCTCTTCTATTTGTTTGTCCTGCCTGGAGTGATAAAAAGCGGTTCAGTGGCCTTGTTCACAGTGATGCTGGTTGTTTCCTACCTGACCTATACCATTCCCTTTATCTGTTCGGGTATCTGCACCTGCGTTGCCCTCACTCGCTTCAAAGCTCAAACAGGCAAACTCTACGCCGCTGATTTACTAGGCGCAGCACTGGCATGCTTATTTGTCATCGCCATGCTCTTTACCATTGACGCACCATCAGCAATACTAATCAATTCAGCAGTAAGCGCCACTGCTGCTCTCGGCTTTGCTATGGCGGGCAAACTCAAGCGCTTAAAAACAATCTCAATTGGCGCGGCTGCGATCTTTGCCGTTGTTGCCGCCGTCAACTTATTCACCTTTGGTCAAAGCAAGCCTATCCTTGGCCTCGAAGGTCTAACCCCAGCCCTGCTCTATCAAAAATGGACCCCAATGTCGTTTGTAACAGTGCAGCCAGGGGATGATACCGCCTGGGGCTGGAGCATCGACCCCGAACTAGTAAAAGACGTAAAGGCTCCTCATAAATCGCTTTTGATGGACCGTTGGGCCGGAACACCGCTCTATGAATTTGACGGCGATTTGAGCAAGATGGAATTTCTTAAACTCGACATCTCCAATGTCGTGCATTCCATAAGGCCCAGTGGCTCGATATTCATTATCGGTATCGGCGGAGGCCGGGACATTATTGCCTCACTCTTATACAAGTACAACTCAATTGTCGGAGCTGAATTCAACAATGCCATCATCAATGTGGTCAAGCACCAGTTTGCTGACTACACTGGCCACATAGATAAATTTCCTGGCGTAGAGATGGTCAATGACGAAGCCCGTTGTTTTCTTACTAGCTCGGGCAGAAAGTTTGACGTGGTACAAGCCTCACTTATCGATACCTTTGCCGCCACTGCTGGCGGTGGCCTCGCCTTGACCGAAAATTCGTTGTACACCGCCGATGGCTGGAAACTCTTCATTTCGCACCTGACTGATACTGGAGTACTCAGCTTCACCTATCCTTACTCAACGGAAGACCCTTCTATGGCCTACAGGTTATGCGGCATGGCCTGCCAAGCCCTAGAGGCTAACGGCATTACTGATCTGCGACCACGCATGGCCGTGATTGGCAGCACCAAAATGTTTGTCAATCAATCATGGCCCCACAGTGAAGCAACTCTGCTAGTAAGCAAGACTCCATTCACAGAAGAAGAACTAGCTACCTTAGAGCAATCGGCTCAGAGAACCCATCACAAAGTTATTCTCAATCCACACGTATGTATCGATGATGGTTTTCTCAAAATCATAGACAAGCAGCAGAGAGCGAGCTTTGTTGAAAACTATTGGGCTGATATCTCAGCACCCACTGACGATCGCCCATTCTTTCTCTGTATGGCCAAAGTTTCTGATTATTTTGGCCCCAAACAAGGCTTAAAAGCTACCAATAGCGCTGGCGCTCAAACCGTGCCAGAACTTTTAAACCCACTACCACTTTTGTTCGAGCTCCTAAAGATGGTGGCCCTCCTGACAGTATTAGGCATATTACTGCCCCTCACTGTGCGCACAAAAGTGAGCGAGCTAACCAAATCGCTACCCCTGCTGATTTTCTTCTCTAGTATTGGCTTTGGCTTTATGCTAATTGAAATCTCGCAATTAACTCGCCTCTCTATCTTCCTCGGCCATCCGGTTTTCGGCCTCACTGTAGTGCTTTTCACCCTTTTAGTATCTTCTGGTCTAGGCAGCCTTACCATGGCCGGTGAACTGAAAGAGCGCGACTGGCTACGCCTCGTGTTAGCGGTAGTAGCTCTGGCCATTGTCGCCGTAGCTACGCCATTTATAACAGCTAGCACAGCAGGCTCACCTCTCTTAGTGCGAATTCTATTGTCAGCGGTAGTCCTATCTATTCCCGGCTTCTTTATGGGCATGGCTCTGCCTTTGGGAATGCTGGCGGCCAACAACAAAGCCCCTCAATTAGCACCATGGCTCTGGGGAATGAATGGCGCCACATCAGTACTAGGTTCAGTGATAGCCACGCTCATTTGTGTGGCCATGGGCGTGCAAGCGACATTCGTAGCAGGAATTGCCTGCTATGTAATCTGCTTGCTCTCCTTCCTCTGCATTCGCCGTTCTTGCAAGCCATAAACTATGCACTCACTAAAACCCTATTGGCTAACAGCAATTAGTATTCTTGGGTTATTAGTAGTACGCGTCTTGTTGTTGCCCACCAATATCATCAATCCTGACTGTTCTATGTTTCTTAGAGCTGGCCAACTAGTCTTAGCTGGCGCCCGCCCCTACATAGACTTTGTTGAACTCAATCCACCCCTGATCTTCTACATCAATGTCATTCCTTCTCTTTTTGCCAAGCTATCTGGACTCTCGCCTGAAACCAGCCTCTACCTCTTTACCTTGCTGCTTTTTAGCGTTTCACTATTACTCTCTTGGAAGTTACTGAAAGATTGCAACGATTCAAGTGCTATCTACTTTGGACCGATCATCATCGCTTTTTGCCTGGGCAACCTGATTTGCTATGAATGGGTGCAGTTCGGCCAGAGACAACAACTTCTCGCCAACGCTCTGTTGCCATTTTTTATATGCCGCTACCTGCGGTGGCACGACCGCAAAGTCAACACGGCAATAGCTTCGCTAAGCGGCCTTCTCTGCGGCGCCATGACTGGCCTTTTGCCCCAGTACGCCGCCATCGTCGTTAGCCTAGAGTTGTTCTATGTTTGGCGCCAACGCCAGCTGCGGCCGCTAATGGCGCCAGAAACCCTGAGCTTTATCATCAGCGTTTTAGCTTACGGTCTCTTTGTCTTAGGGCAAGAATCAATTCGTCTAGAATTTCTCGGCCGCTGGATGCCCATGGTGAGCGAAGGCTATGCTCTCTACAACTGGCCCTGGCCCATGCAAATTACCCAACTGATCGTCAGCGGCATCTTGCCGGTTATAGCCATTGCACTATTGCTATTGCTCAAAACAAAGGCAATTCAACAAGAGCAGAAAGACTTGCTCGTCACTACAGGCGTATTTTGCCTGGGTAGCCTCGTGGCCTTACTTTTGCAGGGCAAATGCATTCTCAACCAAACCATTCCGCTTATGTACGGCAGCCTCATGCTGGCCTGCTCAGTGAAATTAAGCAGTAAATTAGAGGCCAGCAGTTTTAAGCGAACAGTCTTAGCCTCACTAGTCACCCTCTTGGTCTTTCTGCTGCCTGTATACGCACTGCCGGGTGTGATTTCACAAAATGCTCTCTGGCAAAACATGACGGCAAAAATAGCTGCAGTGATAGACAAAGAAAGCAGCCCCAACGACCGCGTCAGCATAATCTCTTTGTCGCTGCCCGACTCTTATCCAGCCCTAGCAGATGCTCATCGAGCCAGCGGCAATCGCTATTTCTTTGTCTTTCCCATGCTCATGAGCGACTACCTGGCAAAAAAACATGCAGGCACCGCCCTTGAAGGCAAATGGCAAGAGCAATCGCAAAAATTCATCGCCGACTTAGAAGCTGATCTGCATAACAACAATCCTCGAATTGTTTTGATTCAAGAGAACACTATTCCTACGGCAAACATCTCAGTGCGAAAGTATTTAGAGAAAACATCATTCTGGCAGAGCCTGAGCCAAAACTACGAATATGCCTACCCGGTAAAAGCAGGCATTAGCGAATTGTCGCTGTGGAAGCACCGCTAAAGACTAGGTCTTAACACTAGCTCTTAGCAGTAACAGTTTGGACATGGCGGCCCTGTAACAAGTAAGGCATGATGCTGTCACGCTGGAACTGCTCGCGGAAGCGCCAGAAGAAGGCATCCTGGAAATAATGAATGTTCGACATGGCCACACTAAAACCAAGCAAACACTTAAAGCCAACGGTTCCGGGAGTAAGATCAAGACGAATTGCATGGGTGGTCAAATAAATTGCCAGAGAGCCAAGACATAGCACTGTCATGAGCAACTGAGCATTGAGTGGCAGATCAAACTTTCTATTTTCGTCTTGATACTTGTGGCGAATGAGAATTAAATTGAGGCCAATATACTGACACCAGTGCATTGTTCCAGGAATGAGAAAAGCGGTCTCAACCCGCTGACCAGGCCAGATAAAAGGAACGAAATAGAGCACCGAAGTGACCCAGAAGACAAAGGCTGGTACATTAATACTGGCTCCAGCACTGACTTGTTTGAAAATATTGTTCAAATAGCGGCCAATATCATATACAGCCAAAAGCGCTAAAGCAACAAAAGCTGCTAGGGCCCAAAAATTCTCGCCACCGGGGAAAAGCTGCCGATAGAAGAACACTGAGACGAAGAATATAGACGGTGTCCACAGACTGCGTGATAGCAAATCGCGATTGGGCAGAGCCTCATTAGCGTTTTTGTTGTGATAGAGAAGAACAATGCCAAGGTTCTGCTGCACAAAGTGCTGCACTCCCCACAATGTAGTTATGGTCACACCGAGCCAGGGCGTGGTCACAGCCAAGAACACTGTGACAATACCAACTAACACTGGTGCTACATAATAGAGCGCCAACCGCTTAGGGTCTTGAGCCCAATACTGACTGTTTTTCTTATCGAAATAGAAAAACCAGGTCGGGCCTTGATGCATGGGCCCGATACCAAAAGCATTGACGATAAACAAGAAAAGCAGACTAGGAGAAGCGGCCGCTGGCAATTGCAGCAAGATACTGGCAGCAAAGGCAAGTAAAAGCGGTGCAAAGAACCAGAGCAAGTCAAACTCTCGACTGGCCATCCAGGGAAAGCAGAACTTACTACTCTTAACTGCTTGGGAAGACGCGGTCATAAACTCCTAAAATGAGACCTTAAACCTCATCATGATCTATACCCATGTTAAACCATGGTATAAAAATTGAAGAACAAACATTGCAGAGATAAGTAGCGATTGATACAGGCCGCAGACAGCGCAGATTCACTTAAGCAAGCGGCTTCCAAGCGAAATGGCTGGCTCTTCTGGCTGATTCTTGGCGCCGTGATAGCCCTCACCGTGGTTCGCACCCTACCGTGGATTCCTCGCGTCATCCCGGTTTCAGAAGATGATTCTTGGGACCTGGCACTCAATCTCTTTGCCAAACGTGGGGCCCTGAGCGGTATTGACTATATCTTCACCTTTGGCCCCCTGGGCTTTATCTACAACAAGACTTACTTTCCTGATACTTACAGCCTCAAACTTTTACTGCAGGGCTTGTTTTGCGCCCTGACCACGGCCGTTATGGTGCTGCAAAGTAGACGCCTGCTGCCCAATTGGCCCCTATCAATGGCGTGGATCTTTTGCCTGGTATCGCTCTACGGCTTCTTTGGCGATGTTTTCTTTTTAGCCATACCTGTGCTGCTCGTCAACCAATATTTCCTGCTTGACGACAGGGAAATCCAATACAAACTTTCAATAGAAACTATTATTCTGCTTTCCCTTTTAGCCCTGACTGCCTTAGTTAAATTTACCTTTTTCGTCGCTGCAGTTTGGGTGATTGCTTTCATTGCATTAGACGAAGTGCTGAAGAAGAAACTGCCCACTAGACTATTTCTTTTTGCGGCGGTGTTTCTTGCTGGATGGATGCTCAGCGGCCAACCTCTGACCAATCTGCCCACCTATATCAGCACCTCTCTAGCGGTGGCATCAGGTCACAGCGAGGCCATGTCGTGGTCTGAAGCTAATTGGCAATGGCCCATAATAGCCACCATGGTGTCCACAGGCCTGCTACTTTTGGGCTTCACCTACCTGGCTCAAAAGCGAATGGCCAAGGCCTTCCCCATAGCTCTATTAGCTGAAAGCGGGCTTTTTTTTTGACCTTTAAGGCTGCCTACGTGCGCCAGACCCTGGATCATCAAGTGATTGCCCCCTCAGTCTTTGGCTTTGCCGCCCTAGCCCTGGCGCCATTTTTCATCGAGACAAAAAGCAAATCGCTTAAGGCCATGGCCCTGGTCTCAGTGGCCAGTATGCTGTTTATTGCCATACCAGCCAACATGCCCATGCCAGGCATTCCGCCACTGCTAATCTACCCCACCATGCTCTTCGGCAACGCCTACGATAGCGCCATAAGGCTGCCTCAATGCCTCTTGGTGCTGCAAGGTAAATCAAGTGGCCCAGAGGCCTACCAGAAGCGCATGGAAAAAATCAAAAACGAAAATCACCTGCCTGCCCTTAATGGCAGCGTCGATCTCTTACCTGCCGATCTCAATGTAGTGATTGCTAATAACTACAATTATCAGCCGCGGCCAGTAATTCAAAGCTACCTGGCCTACAAAGAATCTCTCCTTGAAACTAACAAAAATTACTGGGCACGAGAAAAAGCCGCAGACTACGTTGTCTTGCAAGAAATGAAAGATTGCTATGGCTACTATCCCACCCTTCACGATGGGCCCTCTTGGCCAGAGTTGCTCAGTCGCTATCAACCCGACAATTGCCAGAGCAGCGGCTTAGTTGTGAAAAAGCGCACTGAACCGCGCCAACTAAAGCTAGAACCCTTAGAGACCATTGAAGCAATACTAGGACAACCTATCGATATTGGCTCTTCTAGGGCCGGCAAAGACAAAATTATCTTTGCCAAAATAAACCTGAAAGTGACAGCCCTTGGCTCTTTGCAAAAGCTCTTCTTTCGCATTTACCCAGCTGACATCTCAGTACAATTGAAAAACGGCAAGCAAGAAAGTTATGTAGCCCCTTCAGACAACCTCAGGGCCGGTTTCATACTCTCGCCGTTTGTCGCCACGCCAGAAGAGATAAAAGCCCTCTATTCAGGCACTGACAGCCTTCACCAGAGCAATGATGTGGTGACGGTCAAGATCGCCGAAAGAAAGAATGACTTCCCGTGGCATATACTGTCTGACCACTGCACCATCGAACTATTTTCACTGGAAGACCAGAATTGAATCACGACGCCCTACACGTAGACCTTTTTGTGGTCTTACTCATGGTCACCGCTACGGTTGCCATGTCCGTGAAGTGGATAAAACTGCCCTATTCAATTGCCCTTGTTATTGTTGGCTTACTGATTGGCATCTGCCATTTATTGCCGCCAGTAGAGCTCACACCAGATCTAATCTTGCTGATTTTTCTACCAGCCGTACTCTTTGAAGCCTCCTGGAATATACCGCTGCGCGAGTTAAAAGAAGGCTGGCTACCAATTACGGTACTTGCCACCCTGGGAGTGGTAGTTAATACAGTGGTGGTCGCCTATGGCATGAATTATTTTGCCGGAGTGGCTCTCGGACCCGCTTTTCTCTTCGGCGCTATGATTGCAGCTACCGACCCGATTTCAGTGTTAGCACTATTTCGCAAACTCGGCATTAATAGCAGCTTGACCATGCTCCTGGAGGGCGAGAGTCTAGCCAATGACGGCACGGCCGTTGTACTTTTCAAACTGGTACTAGCTATAGTGCTAAGTGGTGCCTCTTTCTCGGCCGCCTCAACTCTCGGAAACTTCGTCTTAGTTGTAGTGGGCGGTGCGGCCATAGGCGCTATCATTGGCTATGCCGCTTCGCGCATCACCAGTCTCTTTGACGACCACCTGTTAGAAATTACACTGACTACCATAGTGGCCTATGGCTCATATATTTTAGCCGAGCAATTGCACCTTTCGGCAGTACTAAGTGTGGTGGCAGCAGGGGTGGTAATTGGCAACTACGGCAGCCGCAATTCAATGTCAGTCGGCACGCGTATGGCTGTTAACTCCTTCTGGGAATACACAGCATTTCTTGTCAATTCACTGATTTTTCTGCTAATTGGTTTGCAAGTAAAATACGATCTGCTTTGCAAATATTCACTGCAAATAGCAGTCGGCATAGCAGTAGTTGTCGTTGCTCGTATCATCGTGGTTTACGGCATGACGCCGTTTCTGCGGCAACACAATGAAAAGATTCCATGGAAATGGCGCCATCTTCTCTTCTGGGGGGCACTGCGCGGCTCTATCTGCATGGCATTAGCTCTGAGCCTGCCCGATAGCCTGGCGGCCAAAGAAATGATTACAATCACGACCTTTGGTGTGGTTCTATTTACCTTACTCGTGCCGGGTTTAACTATTGAACCTTTAGTCAAACTACTGGGCATGAATCTGGTAGACCCAGTAAAAGAACAATACAAAGAATTGAAAGCGCGCTTAATTACAAAAAAAAGAGCCGCCAACTTTCTTGCTGCTCAGTTTAAGAGCGGTGCGGTATCATCGGCCTGCTTCGAGCTACTAAACGCTGATTTGCAAGAACAAAAAGACTCACTAAAGAAACAAATAGAAAACCTGCACATCGAAGACGCCTCAGTTAAAGAACTCGAAATAGAAGAAGTAAGACACCGCCTGGCCGAGCTCGAAAACGACTGTCTAAAAGAGCTAACCAAAGAAGGATTCATTACCGAAGACGGCCGCCAGCGTATACAGTTAGACCTGCCTGATCAAAGTGAGAAGCTCGCTGAGCCTTAGAATAAAGCAGTCAGGGAGGACATATTTTTGAAGCTTCGCCATCACAACCAAATCCTCAAACCACATTTAACGGCCACTATTGCAGGGCGTACTTTTCTTCTGGGTCAAGTTCTTCTCGGACTAGTTCTTCTCGCACTAGCGCAGCCAAGCCAAGCTCTGCCCAAACAAGCTCTAGCCAAACAAGCTCTAGGCAAACAAAGCACAACCTCGAGCTATAACCTGGGTGTGCAAGCCTATCAGCAAGGCCGCTTCAAAGAAGCTACTGGCTTTATGTACGATGCCATAGTCAAAGAGAAGGCTGGAGCCAATGCCTGGCTCTACATGGCCCACGCCCAATTCGCTTCAGGCAACAAGCAACTGGCGCTGAGCACCTATCAACGCATCAAAGACGGCTTCCCTGGAACCGCCCAGGGCCAAGCGGCAGCACAATATCTGCAGAAATTCAGCCCTTCAAGTGAGGGAAAAAAAGAGGGTAGCGACAGCAGCGCCTCCGAGACTAAAGCCAATTTTGAGCAGGCTATTCCTCCAGCAAAGATTCTCAAAGAATTGCGCGCCCGCATAACCCTAGTCAAACCGGTGATTGGGCACGATCCAGTCAGCAACCGCACCATAACGGCTGTCAATGCCTGTTTCGACAAAATACCAGCCAAAGTTCAGGAAATCCTATTTAAGAACAACATAAAATTTGTCATCACTCCCACCATGATAGATAAATATCCCGAGGGCGCTTATCAGCAAGTGCGCGGTTATGACGGCGGAACAAGCAAGAGCTGTCCTGGTCTCTTTCACGGCGATACCATTGTATTGGCTCAAAGCACGGTAAACGAAGATACAAACGTCGTAGAAAAGCCAGCCAGCGCAGACGAACTAGTAGGCACTTTTCTCCACGAAACTGGCCACGCACTAGACGCCTGCCTAAACTCATATTCTTGTACCAAAGAGTATCGCCACAACTACTACTTAGATATCGCCCACGTCCCAGATAGTGTTGCTCCTAGAATTAGTTATTACCTGCAAAAATCTGACACCGGTCAAATTGAGAGCTGCGCCGAACTGACTTCTATACTACTGGGCAATGACCGAGAACAGGCAGCCGAGCTGACTACCTATTTTCCTAACACGATGAAATACATCAAGCAAAAACTCGGCCTCTGACAATTTGAATCTAGCGATTTGGGGTAGAATCAATACTATGAGTCAGTTAGCCCCCAAGCTTGAAGATGCCCGCTCATTCTGGCCCGTTCTGTCACTGAGCGGCGGCATAGACGTCGCCCGTCTACTGGTGGAAGTACGAGAGTTTGCCCTTGCCACTTTTGACCGTCTAGACAGCGACGGCAATGGCTTCATATCAAAAGAAGAACTAGAAGAAGCCAAAACAAAATACAAGCTATCAGGACGTGAGCTTAGCTACGTGCGCTTTCTCTGCACCAATATCAGTAAAATTAGCGCGGCATTCGATGACCATGAGGCCCCACCTGATGCTGGCATTTCGCGCAACGATATCATCCACGGTATTTCCCGACGTGACTTGATCAAGTTCTTCGGCGGCATGGGCCGCTAGAGCTATTTCACAGTCACCTTAGGCAAACCGGCAGCAAACATATCGCGCACAGCAGTAGCTTTATTGTTGGGCATCACTTGCAACACCTTTAAGCTCTTAAATTGCTTAAGAACAGCAATAGCCTTTCTATCTAAGCCGCACTCAACAACGCTCAGGGTATGAAGGCGATTGAGCTTGCTTAAGGTCTTAAGCTGAGCAAGAGAAACTCTGCTATAACTCAAGTTCAAATATTGCAGTGTAGATAGCTCTGAAAGAGCTTTAAAATCTTGCGCTGACAAGCAATTATGATGCAAATTGATAAATTCTAGTTTTTTGGCAGACTTAAGTTTAGTGAGAATGGCAGTGCAGTTATCACCGCGCCCAAGCTGGAAATCTCTTATGTTATTCCAACAATTTGCTTTGGCCAGCATGGCACCATCTAAGGTGCAGTTATTGCCATCAAACTTGCTGATTTGAGTAAACTTATTGAGCGATGGAATGCACTTAGCCGTGAGATGATGAGTGTCATAGATCTGCAATTCATCAATGCCAGGAATGGCCGTACAAGCCTCAAGAACAGCGTCACTATCAGAACCATCGACAAGACGCACGGCAGCCACATCGCCTTTGCCAAAGCGCAAGACATAGCTTGGATGCTGCCCCACAAGACGCGAGGGTAAATACATCAGCCATTCGCTCTCGCCAAACTCTACTTTGCCCCGAGCTTTAACAATCTGCTCTTTCTTTGTTTTCCAATCGTAAGAATAAATATTGCCTATTGAGCAATCAGTGGGGAAATTGAAAACTCGCCCTTTGCCAGCACCAGCTTTAGCATCAAGGTACGGGCTAGTATCAACCAATGACTCAGTGGGCTCGATCTCTTCATCTGGGGCGATTTTGAGCTTTTCTACTTTTGGCTTTGTCAGAAGCAGAACTTGTCTTGGTGGCGACTTTGGCTTGGCATTTGCGGCCTGAATGTTCTGCCAGACAACAAGACCCAAGCCGACGGCCCCGAGAACAATACCGCCCGCTCCAACGGCGAGCAAAACCTTCTTAACTTTCAGTACTTGATCTTTTGAAGACTTGGCATTGCTATTATGCCGTTCCCGCTCTTGGGCTTGGATAGTGGCTGCCTCTTCACTAAGCGAGATACCATTGCGCACAAGCGCCTCGCGCACCAATGCCTTGCCCTCCTCAGCCCGGGATGGAGTAATAGCGCTTTCCTTGGCAACAGGAGCTATCTTAAAAGGCTGGAAATCAGGGGCCTGAGCGGCAGTGCTAACAGTGCGACTAGGTGGAATTGGCATCGGATTGAGAGCCGGTGCCACTACTGTACTGCGAGTATGTTGAAGATAAATATTGCCGCTGCCTTCCACCACTGGCGCACTGTAGCAATAGAACGGTTCATCGCCTTGCAAAATAGCAATTAAATCGCTGCAGACGTTCTCCATGGTCTGATAACGCACGTCAGGATCTTTAGCCATCATCCGCTCTAATACCGCCTGCACCGCCGGTGGGAAATTGCCTCCCTCTACCACTTCGTTCAGGATTGGCGTTGGCTCAGACTGGTGCATATGCTTAATTTCAACGGCACTCCTTGCGACGAAAGGTGGCTCGCCGGTAAGGGTCTCGAAAAAGGTCACACCCAGTGAATAGATATCGCTGCGAGCATCTACTGTGCGGCCGAGACACTGTTCAGGGCTCATGTAATAGGGACTACCCAAATTCTCTTCATCGTTGCCCAGATGGTCGCCGTCAATTTCAGCATCGAAGGTAAGCTTAACGATGCCAAAATCAACTATTTTGATAGTTGAGCCAGTCGCATCGGGCTGGTCGAGCAAAACAATATTGGCGGGCTTCACATCGCGGTGAATAATGCCTTTGCTATGGGCATAGCCAAAGCCGCTGGCAGCCTGAAGAAATATGTACAACACTGTGTTTACCGGCGGTGGATCATAATCGCGCAAGCGCTCCATCAAGTTGCAACCGCGCAGAAAATCCATCACGTAGAACGGCCGCTCCAGGCCATCAGGGGTCTTATGCAAGCCAAAATTGTGCAAACCGACTATGTTAGGGTGAAACAATTTGGCAATCGCCTGAGCTTCAATCTGAAAGCGCACCCAGGCAACCTCGGTGATTTGCTCAGTACTTAAAGTCTTTAAGGCATATTCTTTGGGCAAGCGCACGTGATGAGCGTGGTAAACGTAACCCATCGCTCCCCGACCGATATAGTCGACAATCTGATAACTATTACCAACAATGTCACCGATATTAAACTCAGCACCGGGCGGCAGCGGTCGAGGCTGCGCTGGCGGCTGTAGAACTAGATCGTCTGGTAATTGTTCGTTCACTATCTCTGGCAATTCAAGTAGCGATTGTTAAAGCCAAGGGCTCAAAAAGCTGTCCAACATGGGCTCTATATACCAAGCAAGAAGGCAAGGTAATCAGCTGGTAAATAACTAAAACAAATAGCGAAGCTAATTTTCTGAACTGAAGACCTTGGCATGGTCTTTGAGAAATGTAGATAGCCTCGAAATATGGGTAAAATATGGTCTGAATTTAGCAAGAAGAACTGGCAATAAGAGACGGTCGATAAAGCAAACCATGTACAACACACAGGGAAAGACTTTCTTTGAACTAGCCACTGACCGGCAATTCTGGTTACATCTAAACCCTCAACTGCATATTACTGAAAAAGGCTCACAAGCTACAGCTTCGCGCCCGAAGTTCAGCTCCGACCTGGGGCATGTGAGCAAAGAAAACATGCAACACGAAGGCTATTTCAAAATCGAAAATGCCGTTGACAAGGCAGATCTCGCGGCCTTGGTAAAAGCGGTAGAAAACATTCGCGACGACCATTGGCCAGTGACATTTTCGTTTGTCTACGACGAATTTTGGTTAAAGTTTCAAGAGTTATCTTCGCTGCTGAGCGTCATCCTCGGCCCCGACTACAAAATGATGCCCACCCTTTACACCTTTTGTGTCGCACCAGGGGGCGCTGGCGCTGGCTTCCTCCCCCATCGCGACCGCTCTAGGCGCAAACTTTTGCGGCCAGATGGCCAAAGCGTGGCCATGAATATCTGGATATCTCTGACCGATGCCACACCAGACACTGGTTGCATTTATATTTTGCCAGTGCAATATGACCCCAACTTCCCTAACAACCTCACCACCTACGGCGTTACCAATTACCAAGATATCCGCGCCCTGCCAACCAAAGCCGGCGACATTCTCGGCTGGAACGAAGGGGTTTACCACTGGGGTGGCCGCAGCAGCAAACACGGCACTTACTCAAGAATTAGCATTGCTGCCAGTTTTCAAAGAGGCGATAGTGGCCCACTTGAGACTCCCCTGCTGGCCCCTAATAGACTGCCAACCCTGAAACAGCGCCTCTCGATCATTGCTGCTCAACTCTTGCGCTATCAGGCCCAGGACGGCCTCTCTCCAGTACTGCGCCAACTAGCGGTAGACTTGCAAGCTCTAGACGAAAGACTAGTCGTCAACGACGATGGCGGCCCCTATATTTACGATGAAGCTGGGGAAAAGATACTAAAACGCAAATAAGAGCAATAGCACTTTTACAAAAAGGCCTTGGGTAAAGACACGAATCTGCAGGTGTAATTGATGACCGAGAATAAAGATAGGCAACCCCAGGTCAAAGTTAGTCGCAGAATATTCTTGGCTGGCGGCCTGGGTGTGGCTAGTTCTATCTTTGTTGGCAGCATTAATCCCGAAAAAGTCTTGGCCGCAACAAAAAAAGCCAGCTTTGACGTTGAGGCCTTGCGCAAAGCTATCACCTGCGACATTTCGCTACCCAGCGATAAAGATTTCAAAGACAAAGTATATGGCGGCCTGTGGAACAGATACTATGCCAACCGCGCACCGCAAGTAGCCGTGCAAGTAAAAACTGACGCCGATGTTATTGCCGCGGTCAAATTTGCCAAAGCTAACAACATGAAAGTAGTTGTACGCGGTGGCGGTCACAACTGGTGCGCTCCATCACTGCGCAATGGCGGCATGATGATCGACCTCACTAACATGAACAAAGTGATATCGATTGATCCGGTAAAGAAAATAGCAGTGTGTGAGCCGATCATTAGCAACCGCGAAATTCAACAGAAACTCAAAGCACATAATCTGGCCTTCCCTTCTGGTCACTGCCCCCAGGTGAAACTGAGTGGCTATCTGCTTAGCGGCGGCATGTCGTGGAATCAAGGAGTCTGGGGACACGGAGTTGAGAGCGTCGAAAAAATCGAAATGGTCACCGCCGATGGTGAGTTAATCGTGGCCGACAAAGATCACAATCAAGACTACTACTGGGCAGCCCGCGGGGCTGGCCCAGGCCTTTTCGCCGTATGTTTGCGCTACCATCTCAAGCTCTATGACATTCCCAAAGCTTTTACATGCAGTGTCTATCACTACTCACTAGAGCAATACAAAGAGGTCGCTCAGTGGATCAATGAGACAGCACCGAAATTAGACCCTTGCGTAGAACTGTCACTATGGATGGTGACAGCCCCAGCGGAACTAGCAGAAAAGACTAAAGACCAGGGCGGCAAAGTCTGCATGGTGACTGGCACTGCTTTCACCGATAGCCAAGACAAAGGCAAAGCGGCCATGGCCATCCTCGACACCTGCCCGGTAATCAGTAAATGTCTATCAAAATCAGTCAACCAGCCCTCTGACTTTGAAAGTCTATTTGACGCCTCTGGCGCTCTCTGGCCAGAAAATATGCGCAACCAGGTCGAAGCAATGTTCTCAAACACCAATCCGGCTGAAATATTTACGGCAACTGTTGAACATTTCAAGAAATGCCCATCACCAGCCACTGTATTTATGTACGCCGTCTTCACCGGCCCCAACGTGCCAACACCCCCACCAAAAGACACCGCTTTCTCCATGACTGGCAAACTCTACGGCGGCCCCTGGACAATGTGGAAAGACCAGGTCGATGACGCGGCCAATCTAAAATGGCACAAAGAGATGCTTACTCTGCTAAAACCGTTCACTGTAGGTCACTATGTGGCCGAATCTGACACAGTGACCTACCCAGAACATGCCGTTCATGCCTATTCAAAAGCTAACTGGAACAAACTGGCAGAACTGCGCAAGAAGTACGACCCCACTGGTGTCTTCTTTAATTTCACTGACGGCTTAGCCTAGGGATTAGCTTAAGAAGACACTAATTGGTTGCTCTCATCAATTCAAGCAATTCAGCGTCGAGTTGCTCGATTGTCCATTGCACGTCATAGAGCATGCGAATACGATCACCCAAAAGCTTGATGTCTTCACGATACTTAGTGCCTGGTGGTGTCACCACAGCAAGCTTATTCAAATGCTCTTCACTATGATTTTTCAAATACTGCCCTTTCTTCCAAGCCTCAATCAGAGCTTCTTTGCGAGTTTTATGCTCGAGAGAGTTGGGTGGCACAGAATTCAAAAATTTCATAACCACAATCGGGTCGTGCTCGCCCGGACTAGACAGTGGCGTCCCAGGCTGATTGAGGCTATAAACATCGGCTAAAACAGTTTGCTCGCCATCCATTTTCTTTGTACCGCTGCGGCTCGCTACCAGAGATAAAGACGAAAGCAAAAGACCTACACTACTCGCAACCAGCAATAATTCGCCACCAGTATTAGGATGATTGGTGAGAAACTGCGGACCGGACAAGACACCGAGTATGCCACCTTGCATAAAGTTAGCAGTAAACAAATAGTTGAGCCGCTTCTGCCGGCGCGCTTCGAGCATGCCCTTGCCAGTGTAAGTCCAGGCTAATTCGCGGTCAATGCGATCGGCCACAACTCTAACTTCTAAAGACTGCTCTAAAATTTTGTCTAAGAGCTGCACACGCAAAGCCAGCTGTTCATCACTCATCACACCTGGCTCACTATTGCCTGTGGCCTTAAGCTCATAGAGCCTCTGCACATAGGGCATTAGACCAAGCAATTGAGCCGCTTCTTTCGCCCCAGGAGAAAGCGAAATGGCGCTTCCCAATTGACTAGAGCCAGAAGATTGTATGCGCTCAAGAGCACAAGCTGGTTGTGCAAGAAAAATACTCAAGGCACAAACGACAGCAGTAATGTTTTTTATCAAGGGTAAGAACATAAATTTCTCAGTTGGACCGTATTGCTTTGTGTAATTCGTAAAGGGCACCATCGACTTCTTCAACGTGTGTCTTTAAGTCGTGCAGCAATTCAATACGCAACGACAAAACATTGATATTCTCAGCCATGTCTTCATTGGGCTCAGGGCTAGCAGAGAGCTTGCGCATAAGCTTGTGGTCTTCTGGATTTAAGTGCTTAAACGCTTGCCAATGCTTCAAAAGAATCTCACGCCGGGTCAAGTGATTAGTCGAACCAGGAATCTCACTAGTGAAGAATTTGAACAGATAACTATGATCAGCGTCTGGTGGACGATAACTAGTATTGATAAAGTGCGAAAGAATATTTTGCGATTGAGTAATTTTGCTCTTCCACACGGCCGGTAGCAGCAAGTTTGTCAGTGACAAACCAGTACTCAAGCTCGCACTAATCATGATTGGCATCTGCGAGCTATTGAAAAAATGACTCAAAAGAAGGGACTGTTTGGTAATACCAAGAACTCCACCCTGAGCGAAGTTGACGGTATTGAGCATGTTGCTAGTAGCATCACGCTTTCCAGTCAAATCAGCCAAAACCACATTTGACGAGGCCAGGTCACAGTCGATGGCGGCACTATAGCGTCGCACTTCTTCAGTGAGAACAAGTATGCGCCAGAGACATAAGACCTTTGCATTGAGAAGTGGCTTAGGCAGCTCACTCGTTGAAGAAGGGCTATTTTTCTTCTGCTCGCGCAAACGCTCAACGTAAGGCATAATTTCTAACAAATCAGCGATTTCAGCAGCATCAGCCCGCAATTGACCAGCGGCCGCAGCCCCATGATCGATATCAGGAGTCATCTTAATATCATAGAAAGAGCCGGCACCGTGCCCAGAAACAGTTCCACCGTCGGGACTATTGTTAGAGCTACTAGTAGAGTTACTAGTGGCCGAGTTAGCCGCCTGTAGTGCTACCGATGGTGGCACAGCCAGAGCAATTACCGAGAGAAGACCCAGCACTATACATATAGGTTTAGATTCGCGAACAACTCTCACATGAAACCCTGTTATAACGCTGCAATCATAGCTCAAATTGCGCAAGAGTAGGCGCGCGCAGGCTTTTCAAGCGATAGCGTTTTTGCCATCAGCTCGCCGTTTCTGAGCTGCGATTAATCTGCCAAAACTTCGCGCAAAGGTGTCAAAAAATTTCTTTTTGATGCCAGGTAAGGGTTTCAGCCTTTCATTAGTATTTTTACCAGTGACGATGTAAAGAGATGCAACTACTATCGATTTGTACCTGGGGCGCAGGCAAGAAATCAAAAAGGAGATTGCTCTTGAAAGACAAATCCTCGAGCACAAATGTGCCAGAAGCAAAACTCCGTCAACTAACGGAAGCTGCCGAAAATGGGCAGTATGGTGTCTTAACTAAATTCCTCAATAGCTTACCTAATGCAGTTGATCGCGTCGAAGTACTGCAATCAATCGAAAGATTGAATCGCGAAAACCGCTACAAAACAGGAAAACTACCGAGACTGGCATTCGTCAGCAACACATATAGTGATAGCGACTTCGTCGATATTGCCCTAACCAAGAAAAGCTCTGACTGGCTGTTCCAAGATGATGTTCTCTACCGCGAATCAATCATCTGGGACATCTGCGCTGTAGCAGAAATCACAACCCAGACAGATCGACAGATCAACCATGCTGTCACCCATACATTCCAACAACAAATAGCTCGCTCGGCATAAATTTCTGGCTGGCATCACACTACACAACAACACAAAAACAAACACGAACACGAAAACTCCCTAGGTCATTTCCCTTCAACACTTCCCTTCAACACTTCCCTTCAACACTTCCCTTCAACACTTCCCTTCAACACTTCCTTGCGTCACCACCCACGCCACTACACCCACGTAATTAGCTATAATTGTCCTCATTAAGCCTCCCTGATTCAGGCAGCTTAGTGAGGACATCATGTTAAGGCCATCACGCTAGGAACGATAATTTCAAGGAGTGCAATGAAGAAACACTATTTACTGGCTCTGTGCACTTCAATCTACTTTTTAGCAACAAGCAACTCTGTATCAGCGGCACCACCAGCGAAAACAGTTAAAAAGCCACCACCCCCAGATTATTTTCCCGCCCGCTGGAAATACTCATGGAAATATCAGACCACAACTGCAGACGGCAAGCAGAGCGCCTTTTCAATGAAAGATATTCACGATGACAAACAAAGCGATGGCAGCATTTGGCATCAAATACAGGTTGAGACTTCACCCACACAAAAATTCAGCGACTGGTACAGCAAAGGCAATGGCCTGGTACTAGACCACCACCTCGAATACGAAGCCAATGGTATGAAAGCCGACTATTTGCCGCCCAAACAAGTACTAAAACACCCACTAGAAAATGGCGATAGCTGGCAGTGGGCCGGAACAGGCATGATGAACACAGCTTCAACCGAAAGCTATACAGTAAGCGGTCCAGAAGAAACAATTGTTCCAGCCGGAAAATTCAACGCCATGAAAGTGGTGAGCGCAGTCAACACTGGCGGCAATAAAGCGACCAAGACCTATTGGTATGGCCCCAATGTCGGCCTAGTAAAATCTATCACCGAGAGCGGCCCAGTAAAATCGACAACAGAACTAGTCTCTTACGATTTTCCCAAGCTGCTGCCCGGCGAATTAGAAGCGGAAATAAACAGGGCTAGATAGCCCGAACCCAAATAGCGCTAACTAATTAGGCGATGTGGTCTTCTTCACTTTCACTGTGGATTTCTTAGTCGAAGCTTTGGTGACGGTTTTGACAACCGGAGCTGCAGCTTTCGAACCCGAAGATGTTGAAGCTGTGGAAAGAGAAGCATTGAGCTTGGTCACGGCTTTCTCTAAATGATCAACTCGGCTTTCTGGCCAGCCCGCAGCTTCAGCGGATGAAGTCTCACGCACTAGAGCGTCGGCTTCACTTCTGAAACCAGCAGCCTGGGAGCCATTAATCCAGCCTTTGGCAACGGCTGTATCAATCTGGTTGTGCAAATCATGCAGCCGCTCACGAAATTTGAACTTTACTCCTTTTTTAACATCGATTGTCTCGCTGCTGCTCGACGAACTTGAAGTATGCTCGATGCTATCAGCGAAAGCTGGCAAAGAAATAAACATTGGTGTTGCCACCGCGCATGCCACCAATAGACTGACTAAATTTTTCATTTGTACCTTCGCTTATCTGGGCGCTTATTTGAGCGCTAATTTGTGACTTGGTTGAACTTAGTGCTAGTTTTAGCGTTGATACCCTAGTAATACTTATATTCTCTTTGCAAGTCTTTGGCTTAAAAAAGGCGATAATTGGCAGAAAAGGGCCGGTCCTTACATCGCAAGCTAATACAATTCACACCTAGTAATCACAACTCAAACAGGCTCACGAAGACTAAAGAATAGGCCCCACTGAAAGCGAACAATGGCCGCCACACCAACACCAGTAACGAGAATGTAAGCAGGGAAAGCATAATTGGCAAAAGTCCAATCACTGATAGTCAACAGAGTGATACCAGCACTGATGGCACTAGTCAGATAAGGCGCATAGTGCTCAGACTGAGGCTCCTTCCAGGCTTTGATCAAAGTAGGCAACCCGGCCAGACCATCAGCAATCAAAGCGAAAGCAATAGCCACATCCCCATGCCCCGAAACCTTCCAGGCCAAAAGAGCGACAACAGAGAGTATGCCACAAGCCCAATCTAGCTTTGATATTTGCCAATAAGACTGCTTGTTGAGAAATGAAGCAACAAAGACCAGCAGCGGTCCAAAGCCAATCATAAAAGTCATCAAAGACTGCAAGCCCACGCCTTCCTGCAATTCGGCAAAGAAGGCAATCATTGGGATAATCATCCACAAGAGCCAGGTGACACGATTAGGCTTGGTCTCACCCTTGAAGGTTTTACGGGCGTACACAGCCGAACCAACAAGGTTAAAGAGCGAAGCAAAAATGACAAAACGGGGGTCGAGCACGGGTTTCGCCTAGCTCTTCTTCTCTTCGTGATATTCCATCTCGGTATTCACATCCCAAATATTAGTTTTGGTTTTGATACCATCCACGATATTATCCACAGCCACCATTGCAGTCAGCATTGAGTGGTCTTGGTTGTTGTATTTGTGCATGCCGTTGCGGCCTACCAAGAAGAGATTCTCGAAAGTATCAATATACTTAGTCAAATCATCAAAGCGGTCGTATGAGCCAAAATAGCCAGGGTAGGTCTTCGGCATACGAATTACCATCGAATCAACCACATCGGCTTTGTCGATGATGCCAATCTTGTCTAACTCATCGGCGCCAAGCTGCTTGAGCTTGTCGTCTGGCCATGTCCAAATTTCATCACTCTCATTACAGAAGTATTCCAGGCCAAGCCAGACTTTGGTGGGGTCTGCCACCATGTAGTTGCCCCAGTTGTTATAAATCTGCAAGCGACCAATCAAGACGTCGTTTTCTTGCACATAAATCCAGTTGTCGGCAATGAGCTTTTTGCCAGTGGGCGAATCTTCATATACTTTGAGCTTATTGACGAGCATCCCGACTTCAATAAAGTCGCGGTAGATAAGCCCTTCGGCAATTTCCTTAGCATCTTTTGGCACTGGGGCATCGAGCTTAGCGACTAGCTCTTTTACTGGAATAGTAGAGAAGAAATAATCACCTTTTACTATCTCGGTTGCACCAGTAACACTGTTTTTGATTTCAACAGCGGTGATTTGATTGCCTTCGGTAATGAAGCGCACCACTTCTGAATCTTTGCGAATTTCTCCGCCTTTAGCAAGAACACGATCAGCTACTTCTTGCCACATTGAGCCAGTGCCCTTCTTCGGGTACATGAACTGTTCTACCAATGAAGTTTCAGTTTGTTTCTGACGCAAGTCAGTAACTGAGCCGAGCATTTTCTTAGCAGCATGGGTGACAACTTTGACGATCGAAAGGCCCTTAACCCGCTGAGCACCCCAGTCGGCACTAATTTTTGAGCAAGCGATACCCCAAACTTTTTCAGTGTAATCTTTGAAGAATGTCAGATATAGTTCGCGACCAAAGCGGTTAGTGAAAAACTCTTCTAAGTTTGATTCAGGTTTAATTGGCAGCGCCATAGCCTTCATGTAGCTCAAGCCGATGCGAATGGTGCGAGCCAAACCAAGATTAGTGAAAGTAACTAGCTTGAGACTAATTGGATAATCAAAGAATTTGCGCAAATAATAAATGCGCGTCTGTCTTTGCAGAGTAATCAAAACGTTTTCTACATCATCTGGAGCGGGGCCATCTGGGCTCACCGGAATAGTGCGTTTTTGATTGTGATAGCTGATTTCAACTTCTTGCCCAGGCAGACCCTGCACAGGCATCATGGTCATCCACCAATCCATCACCCGGTCTGACTTCGAGAAGAAGCGGTGGGGGCCGATATCTAGGCGATTACCCTTGTATTCGATTGTGCGGGAGAGACCGCCAATCACATCACACTTTTCGATGATGATTGGTTTAACATCGCTCCGTTGTAAAAGCTCATAGGCAGCAGTCAAACCAGCGGGACCAGCACCAACTATGATGGCAACTCGGGACATTGCGATGGAATCCTTTCAATCAGTATCGAGTACAGAAGTAATAATTCTTGGCCATTTGCACAACCACTTTTCAAGCCAGAAACGGTCGCCAATCGACCATGCTAACCAATATCGTAGTGGTTAGATGAAGATTACTACATTAAATGGCGAAATATCTCTTGAAAGCTTTACTGAAGCATCTTATCTTCATCTATTCGGTTAGTTTCCAATAGCGCAAAGAATAATCGTTGCTGCCAGTCAGGGCGTTTTCGCCGCTAGGAGTGAGGGCCAATCCGAACATGCCGTAGGCGTTGAGGGTGAAAGAGCAGGTTTCAGTACCTTGTTCAGCGTCCCAAATGCGGAAGGTCTTATCTAGGCTGCCGCTTGCCACTTTGCTATCTGACTTAATAAAGCGGGCATTGCAGACCCAATCACCGTGGCCAATGAACTGCTTCAGTTCACTACCGCTACCAACGTCCCAGGTTCTGATGGTGAGGTCACGGCTAGCAGTCAAAAGCTTGCTGCCATCGGCCGAGAAGCCGACGGTAGTGACGTCACCCTTGTGACCAGTGAAGCGGCGAATAACCGAACCATCCCGCACCCGCCAGAGTGTGACCGCTTTGTCGCTGCCGCCGCTGGCAACCTGCTCACCGTCAGGGCTGAAAGCGACGCAGCGCACAGTACCCTGCCCCTGACAGACTTGCAACTGGGTGCCGTTGAGAACATCCCAGATACGCACCGTACCGTCATAACCGCAAGAAGCAGCTTTGTTACCAGAAGGAGAATAGGCGCAAGCCAAAACAATATTGCCGTGACCCACTAGTTTTTTCAGTTGTGCGCCAGAATCAAGGTCCCAGATGCGCACTGATGAATCGCCACTGGCCGACATACCAGTATTGCTGCTAGGGGAGAAAGCAACAGAGTTGACGTTATCTTCATGACCATCAAATCGTTTGATTTCTTTGGCTGTGGTCAAATCCCACAAGCGCACAGAGTCATCGTCACTGCCTGACAATGCCCGATTGCCATCGGCCGATATTGCCAGACCCTTCGTCCAGCTGATGTGGCCAGTCATCTTGAATAGCTCTTCGGCTTTCTTTACTATTCCGCCAGACTTTAGCTCGCCAGCAATGCCGCGCACTGAGGCAATTTGAGTCTCGGAACCGGAGCTAGCAGTTGAACTAGAATTGGAACTAGAAGTAGAAGCAGAGCTAACACTAGAACTAGAACTAGAACTAGAAGCAGAGCCAACACCAGAAGGAGACTTTGCCTCCGTTGCTACTTCCACTTTTGCTACTGCGGCCGAAGTACCAGTGCGGGAAAGTGATTTTGCCTCTTCAGACCCACCCGCTTGAGCCTTGCTTGTTGGCTCAGACTTAGCCGGAATCTCGCCAGAGGGAACTTCACCAGAAGGAATCTCGCCCGATGGAGTCTCTGTTCCTTTATCATGATCACTTGATTCCATCGCCTCTAGCCTGGCCCCGATAGCGTCAGCCTTGGCGTTATTTCCTTGAGCCAGATAAACTTTACGCAAAAGGCCTAAGCTGGTCTTAAGCTCAGGGCTCTGTGGGTCGATTTTCTCGGCTTCCTTAACAGCATTCAACAAGCTCTGTTCAGCTTTCTCATAATCATGTTCGTCAAAAAACTTGATACCACTCTCATTGAAAGCTCGCCAGATAATTTCTTCGGCCTGAGCTGGCAAGAAAGAATTAAAAGAAAGTGCCATCGCGGCCACGGCCATCAGCTTAAGCGACAGGCGCTTTGTCGCCCGCCGTGCCGAATTCAGTTGGTCTGTCACTTACGATTTGCTCCTTTGTGTCTACCTGAATGAACTGGCGAGTGGGTACGGCCGCTGACCGTTTTACCACCACCAGCGATACTACCCTTGCTCTGAGCCTCGACGGCATCCGGCAGCTCAATTGGCCCCAAGCCAGGAGAAGGCGCAGCCGGCTTTACCCCTAAAATTAGATCACTGCCACGCCACTTGCTGCGCATGACAGGGGTCTGCAACAAGCCACGGTCACGCAACACTTCCCGCTGCACCTCAGCTTCCATATAGTTATAGGCGTCACCTAATTTTGTCAGAGAGCCATTTTTACGGAAGCCATCGATCAAATAGCGAGTAAAGACACTGCCTTCGTAGCGCTGAGATTCCCATGAGCGCTGATCGGGTTTGCTCGATGAAATAACGAGCTGTCCGGTACCTTGCACAATGGGGTCAACATCGATATTTCCCGCTCTAACAATCGACTTACCACTGGCTGGGGCAGTAACGCCGCTATGGCAAGCGTCAAGCACGAGCATGACCCTATCGCTATGCACCCGAGCCTTGATGATGCGAGCCAGGTCTTGCATAGCGATTCCTGTAGCATAAAGATCGGTTGGATCAGTATCATAGGCGACTAAATAATTGACGCCACCTATGTCTAAACTTGATGGGCTGCCGTGGGTAGAAAAATAAATCACAACCAAATCATCTTTCTCGGCCACACGGGGCAACCATTTGCTTCCCAGAAGAGAAAGAATATTGGCTCTGGTAGCAGCCTCATTAGTAAGAAGCTGAACATGATCTGGAGCAAAATTTCTTTCTTTAATCAAAAAGTCGCTGAAATCTTGGGCATCTTTGGCAGCGTAGCGCAAATTGATTTTAGGATCTTTGAATCGGCCAGTGCCAATAATCAGGGCCCACTTATCGCGAATCGGCCGATTGATCTCGATTTGCGAATTATCTACCGCTTCAGAGCTAGCTGCAGAAGCGCCCTCCGAGGCGCTGCCTGAAGCAGCTTTGCGCACAAGATCTTCCTGGCGATCATACTTGCGTTTTTGCTTGTAAGCCTCAACTGCCTGCTCTGCCCGCTTAGATATCTCTGCGGGCATGGCGTGTTCAGTCCAGCCATGGGCGGCTCGCAGCATGCGCGTATCAGAGAAGATTGAACCTGCTTCTTCAAGCTTAGAGCCCATCATAAACTGCTTAGCGCATTGCTCAAGAGAAAACACCGCGTACTTCTGATTTCCATCCCCTGATTGAGAAAGCTTGTTCAAAGCTGTTCTAAATAGGGCTTCAGCTTCAACCAATGAATGTTTCTTCAAATAAATTTGGCCAAGCAGCAAAAGGCTATTGGCACCGCTAGTAGCACCACCCTTTCCCTGGCCAAGCTTAATCGATTGCCGCACCAGTCGCTCTGCCGAGCTAAGATCGCCTACCGCTAAATCAAATAGTGCCAAGCGACTGTAATTAGCTGCCTGGTCAGCGTTGGCGCCTGCTCCAGAGCCAGTCTCAATTTTAGCAGCTAGTTCTTTGCGCTTGCTTTCCATCAGAGCCGGGTTAAGCTTGTTAGCTTCGCTAAGATCATCGGCAGCGCCGCCGACGTCTCCCAAGGCAAGCAGCGTCATAGCGCGAGAGTAAAGCCCTTCAGCGTTACGGGTAATCTGCAGCGCTTTATCAAGATCGGCTTTGCTATCTTCATAGCGGCCCTGGGCAGCTTTGATAGTGGCGCGATCGACTAAGGCTCCCTGCAGACTAGGGTTAATTTTGAGAGCTGCATCAAGATGGCCGAGGGCAGCAGTGCTGTCACCTTTGGCTAACTGTACATGAGCTAATCGTGATTGCGCCATGGCATTTTCTGGCAGCAAACGCACGCCATTTTCTAAATCACTGAGTGCTTTCTCCAATTGAGAAAGCTGGTAATAAGCCATGCCACGATAAACATAGTCTAGGCCTTTCTTCTGCGAGCGAGAGAGGTTCTTTGAATAATAGGCAATCGCTTGATTAAATTGATCGGTGGCGCCCTTGGTATCACCTTTGAGCTTTAATGCTTCACCCCACTCATAGTGCACGTCAAACTCTTTGCTGCCGCCTTTCTTGAGAATATACTCGTAATCGGCAATAGCGTCGTTGTAGGCATTGACCTGCAGCTTGCACTCAGCTCGCTCTCTACGTACAGGAAGCGAACTGGAATTAAATTTGAGATATTGGTCATAGTCTTTTGCTGCGCCAGCAAAATCGCCATTCTCCTTCAGGGCCTGAGCGCGCAATAGCAGGGCTCTAGTATCTTTGGGGTCAAGGCGCAAAACTTCGCCATAATCGCGCACAGCCGCATCTTTCTCGCCAAGACGAGCCAAAAGCTCTCCACGCTGAAGATAAATTTCTACGACATTGGGGTTAGCTTTAAGCGCTTGTTCGTAGTCAGCAAGGGCACCATCGTTGTCTTTCAACTCACTGCGAGCTGCCGCTCGACTGAGGTAAGCCTCGTAGACTCCCGGATGGTCCTTGAGAACTTTAGTGAATGTGGCCACGGCGTTCTCATAGTCTTTTTTCTTCAGACTACGCTCGCCCTTTTCTAGCAACTTGGCATAAGGAGGCTCAGAAGCAAAGGCCGGCGGCAAACCAGCAAGACCAGTACCAGTGGTTGGAATCACTAGAAGGGCTAAGCTAAGAGCAAGACTATGAGCAAAACTTGGAACAATTTTCACTGTCATCTCCATTGCCTGCATGCCGCATCGCATTTCGCGAAACACTACTTTAACATCTATAGATTTACTAATTAGGAGGGCTAATAAATTTGGACATACCCTTGGCTAGCCAGATTAACTCTCCAAACGGTCAGCTAGCTAATAATCTAGCAAAGCGGGCACATATAGTGCAGGCTTACTAAGGACCAATTTGCTATGAAACCCGCCCGCGACAAGGAAGCAATTCCTCAGCAAGCGAAGCTTGTGGTGGACGAGCATTCTTTAGATTCAGAGACGACGGAAGCAGCCCCTAACGCTTCTCCCTCAGCAACTTCCAGCGCCCCTCTAGCGACAGACCCTGATGCGTTAAGCAATAACGCAGCCGACGGTGCCAATGGGCGCATCATTGCCCAGCATTATGAGTTGCTTGAGCGCATTGGCGAGGGCGGCATGAGTACTGTTTACCGTGCCAAACACCTGGAGCTAAACAAAGAAGTAGCGGTAAAACTGCTAGACCAGCCGCGCACAAAAGACGCCAATATTTTGAAGCGGTTTAAGCAAGAAGCAGTTGCCATCAGCAAGTTAGACCATAGCAATATTGTTAGACTGCGCGACTACGGCGTCGACAGCGAGGGTGAACCCTACCTCGTCATGGATTTGGTCGCCGGACAATCACTGGCCCAACTACTTGAGGCCAAACACAAATTTTCACTGCAAGACTCATTGAGCATCGTCAGTCAAACCCTGTCGGCTCTCGCTCATGCCCACTCGCAAGAAATAGTGCATCGCGATATCAAGCCCAGCAACATCATGATTTGCTTTGACAACAATAGCAAACCAGTGGTGCAGGTCGTAGACTTCGGCATCGCCAAGCTCAATATCGTCAACGACACTAGTGTCTTAACTCGTACAGGCGACATGTTCGGCAGCCCGCACTTCATGAGCCCCGAACAATGCCTGGGTGACCCGGTTGACAGTCGCAGTGACATCTATTCACTCGGTTGCCTCTTCTACGAACTACTAGAAGGTCATCCCCCCTATCAGGCAGACAATCTACTGCGCGTCTTGCACATGCATATTTCAGAAAAGCCACCCAAAGTAAGCGAAAACCCCTCGGGCAAAGTACCAGCCAGCGTACTGGACGGCTTTATCGCTAAAGCAATGGCAAGGGAACCAAGAGATCGCTACCCCAGCGCCGAAGCAATGCAGAGCGACATAAATTTCATGTTGCAGGGCAATATCGGCGATTTATCTTTCATGCAAAAAAACGCCGTAGGCAAGAAAAAGCAGAAAGCGGATGCGCCAGTACCAGTGCGACTTGCCACTTATGCTGCGGTCGGACTGCTATCGGTGGTGACCTGCTCACTGATGATGTTCAACTTCCTCAATTCAGGACAAAAGCCAACTCAAGAGCAGATGGAATCGATGGGGCATATAGCAGGCGTGCCGTTTGGTCTTGAGGGCAAGCCCATAAGAGTAGACAATGTCTGGAATAGCGATAAAGCAAAAAATCAGAACACCCAAACAACTCTGTTTCATGACGGTCGCGTCCTTCCATCACTGGTACGACACTTATACCAAACTGAGAAAAGAGGCGCCCGCTTATTCGCCAGCATTGATAGCGACGAATTCTTGTGGAGCGCAATGCCAGCAATCGCGCCATCTTACGACGAGAGGTTGCGTTTTCTCGACCTGGCGGTGAAAGATATTGAAGGCAAGCCCCTTGCTTCTGTGCCCCCAAAACAAATCATCTACTACGCCCGCCATCTGCAACAGAGTGGCGATATCAATCGAGCCCTCAACCTTTACGACCAGGTATTAGAGCACCCAAACCTCGACGCCACAAAACGTGCAGAAGTTAACAACTGGCGCGGCGACTGCCTGATGGATTCAGGCCTACTCGCCCAAGCTGCTGAAAGCTATCGTCTTGCCGCTCCAGTTCTGAGCGCTTCTAAAGAGCATAGAGCCGACAGCGCCATACTAAAACTCAAGCTGGCCTACTGCCTGGCCGGCCCTCATAATGGCTTGGTGCTGCAGCTTCAAAGCGGCCTCAGCAATTCCACGTTCGCTTACCCTCAAGGCGGTACAGGTAGCATGGCCGAGGCGACCAAGCTCAGAGCTGAAGCTATCGCGCAGTTGAGAGAGCTATATAAGGAAGCCAATACTATTACCGCTAGCCCACTACCAGCGCAGGTAGCGACGAAAATACAAGCGGCGTTTGGATCAGCCCTACTAGCTGCCGGAGAGTACAAAGAGGCCGCTACTGTTCTGGAAAAAGCTAACAGCAATTTCACTCAAATAGCGGGAAAGACACGTAATGCCTTAGCGCTAGACCAGTTCATATTGCGCGCTAATTTGGCCATGGCTCTGGCCAAGTCGGGGCAAGTGGACAAAGCCATCAGCGAAACGGATAGCCTAGTAAGAGCACTGACTACTCAATCGGATAACCAAACAGCAGCAGCTGTAGAAGACGTCGCCCCATCAATTCGTGCCGAACTCCTGCCCAGGCTGCATTATTCGCTGGCCTTGTTCTACGAACTAAAACTTAAGGCCGCCGAGAAATCGCCCAAAAGTTCAGACAGTGCAACTACTAGTGCGCTCAAACAGCGAATAATGTCCAACCTCAGCTCGGCCCTGGCAATGGCTGACCCGACCTATCACGACACTCAATTTAAGGGAGTAATCTGGGAAAAAATTGCGCAATTCAACAAAGAATTCGATCCCACCAACACCCTCGCAATAAAACAAGCTCAGCGCGAAAGCCTGAGAATATTTGCAGACCGCCTGTCACTAAAATCAATTAGACCAACGGTCGTATGCGAAGATGAGGAAGGATTTTAGAAGACGAGGAAGGATTCTAGAAGATGAGGAAGGATTCTAGCGGATGAATAGATCTACTTATTCTCTGCGCTCACGATGGTCGTGTGTATCATTAGTTCTGCCTATACTGCTCTCTTTCTGCCCTTTAGAAAGCCACAGCAGCAACGAGAAACCCTCTTTGCTGTTGAAAGCACTAAAATCGCAAACGACAGAAAATCTAAAACAAGCCCTTGCTGAACAAGACGCAAAAATTAAAGCCCATCCAAACGAAAGTAGACCGTATGCAGCCCGAGTCTTCCTCACCGATAAACTAGGGCAAAAAGGGCGATCTAAACAACTGATTGCCGAAATGCTCAAAAAATTTGACGAAGCCACGTGCTACGTCCAAATCGCTGAAGTGTTTGAAAAAGCAGGCGACTATAAAGCCCAACTAGCTTATGACGATCTCTCGCTAGCGAAACGTCCACACCCGCACGTTTTCGCCAACCGCGCCAATAGCCTTCGGCTAGCAGGCCGCTTCAAAGAGAGCATTGAAAGCGCGAATAGAGCTTTGGCACTCGGCTACGAAGATAAAGCCGTCGTCTACGAGATTAAGGCAGATACCTACGCCGCATGGAAGAAGCCCAAGGAAGCAATAGAAGAATTCGGACGCGCTATCAGCGCGGATAGCAATAATGCTTATAGATATTGGCGTCGTGGTGAATATTTACATAGTGTTGGCAAAAACAATTTAGCGCGACAAGACCTTACCAAGGCCATCAAGCTAAACGGAAAGGATCCAAGGTTTTATAAAACTCTATTTTACACGGACAGTGATCTGAACTACATAGATGGCATGCATTCAGCTGCAAGCAAGGCCTATAATCTGTCAGGCAAAGACTCAGAATCGCGCGCAATACTGGACCACTACATAGCTCGAGAGTTCCAAAAATTTACTCACTGCGCAGACAAGCACTGCATCGAGCGCTGCGACAAGTTAGTAGCACAGTACAGCAGAGACTACTGGCCCTATACTCTACGGGCCAAGCTAAATGCTTTTCTCACCTATAACAAACCAGCCCTGCAAGATTATACGAAAGCAATTGTACTAGGGGACAGAACCGCCACCACATATGAAGGCAGAGCAAACATGCTCATGCTCGACAACAAAGTCAGCGAAGCAATTGAAGACTATACAAAAGCTATTGCAATAGACCAAAATACTGACAGATTTTACATTGAGAGAGCAGAGGCCTATCGCAGAATTAGGTTATCAGAAAAGGCTATTAGTGATTATTCAAGAATAGCCAGCAAGAGCCCCAAACAGCTTCATGTCTATCGCAACTTAGGCAAGGCCTTGGTAGATCAAGGTCGACTAGAAGAAGCAGTGCAAGCCTTTAGCGCGGAGCTGAAGAACTTCCCACTAGACAGTCAGACTTATGCTGATAGAGCCCAAGCCTATCTAGCTCTCAACCAACCCGATAAAGCGCTCTCGGATATGAATGATGCCATTGAACTGAAACCGAAGCAGCCAATTCTCTATCGCAACCGTGCCAAAATTCATGAGAAGATGGGAGACACGAGGGCAGCCGCAAGCGACCAAACCAAGGCCGATTCTTTTGGTAAAGCATTGATAGACTATTAGAGTGAGAATCAACGGCTTCATGAACAGAATTCCTCACCACAAGAGCAATAGACAAAGCTGCAAACACGCAGGTCTAATGCTCCTCATGGTGTCAGCCCTGAGTACCAGCAAAGAGAAAGGTTTTGCCAACAATATAGACAAGCAGCAAAGAAAATACATAAGCGCACCGCAACTAATAGCTCAAATAAGCGCCGAAGAGAAGCTTAGAGAAAGAGCCAAGCAAGAAGTCACTGAAACCACAAAGCAAATCAAAGCCTGTCAAACGAACTGGAAGCTCTACTATCGCAGGGCCTCAGCCTTGACCACTCTAGTGCGCTATGAGGAGGCCCTAGAAGATTCAGCGAAAGCAATAAAGTTAGCACCCAAAGAAGTTGACCCTTACCTGCTTCATGCCAGACTAAGCGAACAGATATTAGATGACGAAACAGCAGCTAAAGATTACACCGCAGCAATTAACTTGGGTACGCCACTAACTTCTACATATATGCTTCTGCGCAGCCACGCCTACGAATCAATGCTGAAACCAGACTTGGCTCTAACGGATGTCCTCGGCTATCTCAAAGGTCATCCCGAGCGCTACAACACGAATACCGCCCGCATAATCGGCACTCTCTATTTAAAGCTAGGCAAAGGCAAAGAAGCAGTGGAGCATTTTTCTTACTGCCTAAAAATCAATCCACAAATGAGCAAGGTAGGCGAAATGCGTGGTGATGCCCACATGCTTTTGAAAAACTACAATGCCGCAGCCGCTGACTACACTCGAGAGATAGAACGCATACCGAACATAGTGACTAAATTGTATGCAAAGCGCGCCAACGCCTACCGCAAAGGTGGCCAGCTGCATAAAGCAGCGCAAGACGATATTAAGGTCAAATCAGTCAGTCACGAAGTATTTGATATAGCACCATTTCGCAATTAGCAAGTAAGAGAGAAAAGAGGTAGTAAAGTTGCCACAAATGACAGAATGCAAGATACGCCCGATGACACGCTCCGAGTTTGATATCGTAATTAGCTGGGCGGCCGCAGAAGGCTGGAATCCCGGTCTTCCTGACCCTGATGTCTTCTGGCAAACTGACCCTGATGGTTACTTTGCCCTAGAGCACAATGGCGAAATGATTGGCTCAGGATCAGCCGTTAGCTATGATGGCCAATTTGGGTTTATGGGATTTTTCATAGTCAAACCAGAGTACCGCGGAAAAGGCATGGGCGGACAATTATGGCTGAACATGCGCGACACTCTTAGAGAACGACTAAATCCAGGCACCGCTATTGGTATCGATGGTGTCTTTAATATGCAACAAACTTACGCCAAAACAGGTTTCGTTTTTAGCCACCGCACCTTGCGCATGGAAGGCGTCGCTGAAAATAACATCGATAGCTGCGACTTCGCAGCAATAAAACCCGTAGCAGACGATGAGATCGAAGCACTAATCGAAGCAGACGCACACTGGTTCGGCTTCAAACGCCAGCGCCTTCTCAGTGCCTGGCTAAAAATGAAAGATAGCCATAGCCTGGTCTACAAAGATGCATCCAAGATCTTAGGCTACGGTACAATTCGCCCCTGTCAAAAGGGCTTCAAAATTGGTCCACTCTTTGCCACTAGCGCCGAAATAGCCGACCAACTCTACCGGGCACTGACCGCCAAAGTCAGCGGTCAAGTGGTTTATCTAGACGTACCGGAGATTAACAAAGAGGCCATGGCCTTAGCAGCGAAACACAAGCTCAGCGAATGTTTCGGCTGTGCTCGCATGTATTTAGGGCCGGCTCCAGCACTTGATTACAACCAAATTTACGGCAGTACAACATACGAGCTCGGTTAGAGATTTTTGCCTTTCAGATAGTTGAAATTTAGACATACGAGAGATATGCTTACCTCCTCAAATTACTAACTTGGCCAACCGGTCACAAGTTTGTAATTCACTTAGGCTTTAAACCACAACTTAGCGTTGAAAGACAAAAATCAGGAGAAGAAATGACAAACAAAGTCAAGGCGATCCCAACTGGTATGCACACGGTAACCCCATACATGATTGTCAGCGATGCCACCAAGGCTATCGAATTCTACAAAGCGGCTTTGGGCGCAGAGCAACTTATGGTTTTGCCCATGCCTGATGGTAAGAAAGTAATGCATGCCGAAATCAAAATTGGCGATTCTGTCATTATGATGGGCGAAGAGTGCGCCGAGCGCGGCTGCGTCAGCCCAGAAACAGCCGGCAAAGTAACTGGTTCTTTGATGGTCTATTGCGAAGATGTTGATGCTGCTTTCGCCAAAGCCCAAAAAGCTGGCTGCACAGTAAAAATGCCTCTGATGAACATGTTCTGGGGCGATCGCTACGGCCAACTGTCCGATCCTTTCGGCCACATGTGGTCACTAGCTCAGCACGTTGAAGATGTAGCAGAAGCTGACATGCCTAAAAGAGCTGCTGAAGCCTTCAAGCAAATGGCAGCTGCTGGGAAGTAGTGAAAACCTGGATTCTTGCAGCACGTAAGATCCTAATAATTGCCCTGATGGTATCGGCATGCCCGTTGACTACTCAAGCAGTATTCGGCAGTCAATGGGCACCGTCCGATCCCCGCATCGAGGCATCAAGAGAAAAGCTCGCACCTTGGCTAAGCGCATTCGATAGCAAACTAAAAAGCAAAAAACAAATTGCTGAAATAAACTCCATTTGGCTTACCGACTGTCCCAAGCTTGAACGCGCCTACTGCCGAGTGATAACAAAAGAAACTGGCGAACTCGATTCTGTAAGAATGATACAGACGACCAATTCAGCAAACCTCGATGAACTAATATTGAAAACGGTTCAAGAAGTATTTCCTTTTATTGTCCCGCCAAACAACTGGGTCTGCCTGCAAGGTTTTGCAGTTGTATTTGAATTGAAAGAAAAGAAACTTACTGTCTCTTCCACGGTGCAAGGCCGACTAATAATGGGCCGAATCGGCGAGCCATTCCCCATCATAAAACTTCCACGAGAACCGAAATAGGCTTAAGCCCGCTCCAGCTTCATCTCAATTTGCTTCTGCGCCATTTGCCTGGCTTTAGCATGACATTCGCGAATGCCGATTACATCTGGGTGATTGCGCCCAAGAATCTTTTCGTTGATGGCTAGCGCTTGTTGATAGAGCATGGCCGCTTCAGAGTACTTGCCCTGGCGATCGCAGAGAAGAGCGAGATTATTGGCGGCAAGAGCAACATCAGTGTGCTCTTGCCCCAGCAATGTCTCAGAGATCTGCAAAATTTGCTTGCAGAGCGGCTCGGCTTTATCGAACTTTCCACGCCGCCAATAAACTTCGGCCAATCCCTCTAAAGTGGTACTCAAACGCGGATCATCAAATCTAAAATCACTACTTTCATCAAGGGCGCCTAACCACATGGCCTGCGCTTCCAAAACATTGCCTGCAGACAAGGCCTTAACGCCAGCAACTCTGAACTTCTCCCAATCAGAACCATAATTGGTGCGACTTTCAAGCACCAAAGCATCCATCGCCTTCGCTTCTTCCACCCGCCCGGTTTTTCTATAAACTTTAGCCAACCACTCGGCCACATCAGCTACATAAGAATGATAGTGCCCAAGTGTTGCTTCACGGACAGAAAGAGCGCGTTTCAAATTAGGCTCAGCCAGGTCATAGCGCTGCTTGAAATAATAGAGACGGCCAAGATTCTTCAAATCAGTAGCTACACTCAGATGAGCGCTACCACAAATACTTTCTCTGATGCGCAATGCCTCGACTAAAAGCGGCTCCATCTCACTCAATTGCTCTTTGCGACAATAGAGATCAGCCAAGCGCGTCAGGGCATCGGCCACCGCAACAGTATCGCTACCACCGGTCTGTTTAATTTGGCGAATCTGCAATTGCGCAGCCACAATTGCTTTATCTATTGGCTCAGTTTTATGGTGAGAATGAGCAGCTGCATCAGCATTGGCAGTGGAATTAGTACTAGCATTAGTGCCTACATCTGAGGCCGCACTAGTGGGATGAGAATTGATCACCCCACCACCTGGGGGGAAAGACTGGGTCGGCTCAAACATTGGTGTAAGAGCAGGAATACGATCGGTACTGACCTTGAGGCTCTCCATATCATCTTCTAGGCGAGCGCCAAGCTTCTGATGAATACGGTCAATCTGCTTGCCCACTTCCACAATCAATTTTTGATCCGGTGCCGGGCAGGCCTGCTCGATACCGAGTGCACGCAGCAGACAAGCTTCAGCGTCTAGCAAGCGATTTTCTTCCATGAAGGCTATGGCTAGCCTGATTAAGACTTTTGCGACCTGCCTGCTGTCAGGGCCGTGCATATTCTCCTGAAGCTTGAGAAACTGCTCCAGCTTTTCTGTTGATTCACTTTTCATGCAGTGCCCGAGATTCCCAACGCTATTAAAACGACCTATTATTTGGTATATCACAAACACGTTGGTTAGAGCGGCCGAAATATCAATGCACTACAAAAGCTCAAGATTCAAAGTTTGTCTCCTATCCATTTCAGTCATGACAGCGCTCAACGATCCGAGCAACGTCGCATTCGCCAACCCCAAAGCCTGGGCATTACACGACAAAGCCATATTAGAATTCAAAGACCTAAAGACCCAAGAACTGGCTATCAAGCACATAGAGCACGCCATCTCGATAGCTCCCAAAAACGCATTGCTCTGGCAAGAAAAGGCCGCGTTTTTGCAAGGCATTCAAGAAAGCGAAAAAGCGCTACCCTGCATTAATAAATCAATACAACTAGATAGGAAGCCCGACTATCCGTATGTTATCAAAGCTGAAATACTCAAGAGTCTCAAGCGCTTCAGCGAGGCCCTCAGCGCTGTCGATTGTGCAATAAAGCTCAATCCTCGCCCAGAATATTTCGTGGTCAGATCCAAGATTCTCATGGAACAAGGCAACCTAGATTTAGCAGAAAAAGAGATGGATAAACTAGTAGTTTCCTATCCCACTAACACCCTAATTCACGCTCAACGAGCTCTGGTTGCCAGACGTCTTAAACACTGGCCAAAAGCAATAGAAGATTTCACCTATTTGATTAACAAAGCGCCAGTAAAAACTACCTCTTACTATGGTGATCTACTCAGCCGAGCACAGGCGTATACCGAAACGAAACAGTACGACAAAGGCATTGCTGATTGCAAAGCCGGACTAAAGGGCCTTCCGGAGGCGAGACAATTTCATGCAGCCTTAATCAAGCTATATGAGCTTTCTGGTAATGAAAACGAAGCTAAGCGCACGAAACAACAACTTAATATTCTCGACGACGAGCTACAGCCGCCTAAATCAGACAGGTTCTAATGTATAAACCCAAAATCGGCGACACCATAGATGCCCTAGACACCCCCTCGATTCTCATCGATTTGTCGGCTATGGAAGCCAACATTGCCAGGTTAATGGAGCGCTTAGCTGCTAGTGGCAAGAAGGTGCGGCCCCACCTCAAAACAGTCAAATCACCACACCTTGCTCAAAAATTACTTGATGCCGGGGCAACTGGTTGTTGTGTGGCCAAAGTCAGTGAAGCCGAAGTGATGGCGCAAGGCGGCATAAGCGATCTGCTCATCACTAGCGAAGTGATAGGAGAGGTAAAAATTCAGCGCCTGCTCAATTTAGCACGCAGCTATCCCGATGTAAAAGTAGTGGTTGATAGCGAGGCAGGTGCAGGAGCCCTCAACTCGGCAATCAGTAATATGACAGACCCCATAAAGCTAAAAGTACTTTTAGAGCTGAATGTCGGCCAGAATCGCGCGGGAGTGGCGCCGGGTAGCGAAGCGCTGGACTTGGCCAGGTATTTTGCGAGTCTTAAAAATTTGCATTTAGTTGGCATACAAGGCTATGAGGGCCACTTACAGCATCTTGCTAATGAGGAACGGCAGCGCCTCTGCAGCGAGGCCATGAACAAATTATGTGATACGGCCAAGTTAATTAGAAGCGAAGGAATTCCTCTTGAGATAGTCACCACTGGTGGTACTGGCACAGCAGAAATATGCGCCCAGTTTGAGGCCATCACCGAAGTGCAACCGGGTAGCTTTGTTTTTATGGATGTCGCCTATCGCAACGCCATCGGCCAGCTCTATGCCAACGCTCTCACTGTTATCTCTACGGTCATCAGTAGACCAGTACCGGAACGAGCGGTGATTGATGCTGGCCTAAAGTCACTGTCAAACGATATGGGCAACGCTGAAGTCAAAAACGATCCAGCAACCACCTACCGCCCCGGGGGGGATGAACACGGCATCCTCACATGTAGTGCGAGCAATACAGCTCTAGCTATTGGGGCCAGAGTAGAGATGATACCGAGCCATATCGATACCACCGTCAACCTCTTTGACACTTATTACGGCATCCGCAATGGTGTCATTGAAGAAATCTGGCCCATCCTCGCCCGAGGCAAGGTGCAATAGCGATTTAGAGCACTAGGCAGCTAGGCCCTCGCCCCACTGGCCAATTCAGTCAGGGTTTTACTGGCAGCGGCAGCCACGAAAGTGTTATCGTCCTCAGCTAAAGCGCTAAGAATGGCATTCGGCACTTTGTGATTGCCAGCAATGGCCAGACGCACGTCTTCACTATCGTCTTTTGCCAGCCTTTCAAGCAAACTAACCGGCAACTTCGGATTTTCAGAGACGCCTTGACGCACGTCAGCATCGGCATCTTCAGCTAGCTTCAGCAACAAATGCTCTGGTGTCTCTGGATTTTCAGCAACCCTAGCTCGCACCCGAGCGCTCTCATCGGCAGCCAGCTTGGTCAAAATCGAAACAGAAGTATGAGGGTTACCCGCTAGCACCAGGCGCACATGGGTCTCTTCTTGAGCCGGATGACGCTCACCGCCAGCATGCTCAGCCTGCAGTTCACAAATAGCTCGCACCAATACAGAGAGCTTTGTGGACGTAATTGGCTTGGCAAGATAATAATTCATCTTGGTTTTAAGCGCTTCCATGACATCTTCATCACGTTGCGAAACAGTCAGCAACACCACAGGGATGCCCTTTAGATGCGCGTCTGCCTTAATTTCCTCAAGCACTTCATGACCATTTTTACGCGGCATATTCAAGTCGAGCAAAATTAGATCGGGCAATCTCTGGGTTTGCGAACTCTTGGCCGAATTCAAGTAATCCATGGCTTCCACACCATCATTTACCACCGTCAATGCATACTTCAAATCAGAACGCTTCAATGCTTCCTGAGTCAGCCTTACATCTGATGGGGTATCTTCCACCAATAGAATATCGATATTATTGTCCATGGCTGCTCTCCTCGGGGGTCTTCTTGCGGCTGGTAGAGTGAACAGGAAAATACATCCCTGCCCTAATTCTGACTCCACCCATATTCTGCCGCCATGCAATGCCACGATTTTCTTACAAATGGCCAGGCCCATGCCTGTTCCCTTGTACTTCGTCTTGCCATGCAGGCGGGCAAACATATCAAAAATGCGATCGGCATATTTGCTATCTATGCCAATGCCGTTGTCTCGCACAGAGAATAGCCATTCATCAACTGTTCTCTCTGCTGTAATAAATATTTGCGGATCAACTTCACCGCGATACTTGATGGCATTGCTGATCAGATTTTGGAATAGCTGAATCAGTTGCGAGCGGTCCACAGCCACTTCAGGCAAATTATCGACCTCAAGAGTGGCATTATTCTCTTTAATTGAAGCATCAAGATTTGCCAACACCTCTTCGATAACACCATCGACATCGGTTGAAGGCGCTGAATGGGGGTCATATTGCTGATTGGTGATACTGGAATGAGCTAAGACCGATTGAATCAGCTGCTGCATGCGCTGAGTGCCATCGAGAATATACTCAATAAACTCCTCACAGTCTTTAGAAAGCTGCCCTTTAGTACTCTCCACTAAGAGATTGACAAAACCCTGCACTGCCCGCAGTGGCTCTTGCAAATCATGGGAAGCAATTTTGGCGAACTGTTTTAGCTCTTCGTTCGAGCGAGTCAATTCAGAGGTGCGCAGTTGAACTCGGCGCTCTAGCTCTTCGTTAAGCTGCCTGCGCTCCGTGATATCGCGACCAAAGGCACAATACATGCAACCATTGTCGACTTTCACTCTAAAAATTCCCATCTCAATGGGAAATTCATGACCATCCTTGTGCAAGCACATCAGTTCGCTGGTCATCCGTGAGAACTCATCTTCTTCATCGGTCTTAAAGAAAGTAGATACTTCGCGGGTGTACTGCCGACGAAGATGCTGCGGAATAATCATCGAGAGCGGCCGCCCTAGAGCTTCATTACGCTTCCAGCCGAATGTTCGCTCAGCCTGGGCATTCCAATCGGTGATCCGCCAGTGAGAATCCATCGAGATAAATGCATCGTAGGTGTTCTCGACAATAATTCGCAAGCGCTTCTCACTGCGAATCAGAGCCAGCTCCACGTTATTGCGCTCAATGGCATAACCAAGGCAGCGATAAACCGAATCATCGCTGGCCTGACCCTTGACCAAATAGTCTTGAGCACCCTTCTTCAGGGCCATCATGGCGACGTCTTGGTCATCGATACCGGTTAAGACCACAGTAGGAATATCCGGTGCCGCTGAGCGCACGCGATAAAACGTATCAACCCCGGCGCTATCTGGCAGCGAAAGGTCGAGCAAAATGACGTCAATCCCAGGCTCTTGCAAAGCCGCCAGGGCTTGATTTAAGGTGGTGACGCAAATCACTGACACCCCTCGCAACTCTAACTTGCTACGGGTGACTTCGGCTTGCACTAAACTATCTTCTACGAGCAGTACGCGCATATCTTCAGACCTTCAGACACTAAGTCTTTCAAAGCTTCTGACCTGATCTCTTCGCACCTGCAAAATCGACAGAGTGCAAAAGAATGATTTTGGGTTGCCTGCGTATCTCTCTATACTTACCCATTAACCTAACCTGATTCCTTTATTAGCGCATAATTCACTTTGCAATCAGCAATGGTCGATATATGCTCTTCACATGGACGTCACGATTTCTTGTTATCCTGCAATAAGACAGGGGCGAGAAAAAACAAGAGCGAACGATAACAATTGAGAATGACAATGACCAAGACTAGAAGATTTGTAATTAGTTCCACTTTGGCCACAGCCGCCCTGGTGCTGCAATCTTTTGATATAGGCTTAGGCAATTTAGTATTAGGCAGCTCAGAGGCGAACGCTAAAGCAGTGTTAAGCGGAGAAGTTTGCTCAGCCAACGTGCACAAACTGACTTCAGAGATGACCTGGTACAAATCGCTAAGCAAGGCCGAAGCAGACGCTGAGCGCGAAGGCAAGTTGGTTGTTTGGGTGCATATGCTGGGCAAAATAGACGGCAGTACCTGAAGTGCTGGCAATAGCTTGAGGGCCGTGTCGCTCTCTTCGGAACCAGTTTTCTCAATGCTCAAGAACGACTTTGTCGTGGGCTATACAAATATCGAAAATAAAAAATACGCTGGAGCTTCAGGCAAACACAAGCCAGACGAAACGGCTGTCGACACCACCAATGGCGCCGGACCGCACAATCTGCAAATATTTGTTTTGACACCCGACGGCACAATTATGACCTGCTTGCCGGGCTACTGGAAAGCCGAAGACCTGGCCAAAGAGCTCACCCTGGCTAAACAACTGAGCAAAGTCTGGCAAGACAAAAGCCTTTCCCTTGAAGAAAAGCAAATGCAGTTCAGCCAGTTACAGCTCGATCACATCAATAGCCACGATCAAGCAATGAGAGGGCGCAGCCACCTGCAAGGTTTTGATTTGCAGTATGAACTGAAAAACCGACCAAATTCAGATTTCTTCTACAGCGCCCGGGCCATTGACCCGGTCACCCTTAAAACCCCACCTAAAAACGTCAAAAGCGTAGATATTGTCATGCATCAGCGCTTAGCCGCTCATCCTTTTGAGCCCTATGAGCGCTTTGATGTCGCCAGTTACGCCGACTATGGCAAGCCCATTTACGACAAACACGAACAGTTTCTCGATGCTAATGGCAAAATTGCCGAGGGCTCAGACCTAGGCAGCGCCCCCATGATTGGCAATACTCCAAAGGCCCACCCAATTCAAACCCAAGCTAAGCGCACCGGCAGCCGGGTGGCCAGAAGTACAGTTAATCATGCATTGCGCTACGGCATCAGGGCCATTCTGCACTAGTCAAAAGAGACCTAAGACAACGGCCTAAGACAAATAACTAAGCAAGTACCTTAGGCAAATTCCGAGAGAAAGTATTGATTTATAAAATGTGACCGACTGGTCGGTTTTAAGCCAGCAGCCACTGGGCACAGTATTACTAGTCAAAATTTCCTGGACTTAGGACTTAGGAGATAGGAGAGAACCTATATGCTGCTAAAAACAGGACGAGCGGACCGCCCCGCCGTCAAATTTCAAACCTACAGACAAGGCGACGTGCTTGTACAAAAAATCGACAAGCTGCCAGCCGAGGCCAGAGAAGTAGAGTGCGAAAAGCGAATCATATTGCAGTATGGCGAAGTCACTGGCCACGCCCATGCCATTAGCACAGATACAGCCTCTTTCTTCACAGCCAAAGGTGAACGCTATGTGGTTACCAAACCGGGTGGCTGCAACTTAGTGCACGAAGAACACGGCACAATTCAGCTGCCAGAGGGCATTTATCGCGTTGTGCAGCAAAGAGAGTATGTACCGGAGGCTCCACCGCGAGATGTCATCGACTGACAGCGCTAACGGCTCCACTGATAACGCTGACAAATCCGCAAATAAGATTCTCTGGCTGCCACCGGCGGACCAGCACCTTCTTGAAGATACTCTGACTAAGTGGAAAGAATACGGATTTTCCACCCAACCCACCGACCGTGCCGAGGCTGAGGCCGCGGCCATTGAGGCCTACAAAGCGGCGGGCCTAGAGCCGCCACGGCTATTTATCTGGTTGCAATCACCCTGGGCGGGTAACACCGCCATGAAGCTCTTCTACAGCGATGTCGACTGGCCCGCCCAACTCAATACGGGTCAAGTAGACGTTTGGGACAAAGTCTGGCAGCAGGGCCTAAAAGCTGTCGGTGAAATGGTTGGGCCCGAAACCTGGCAGGCTGTCCGGCGCAATATTCGCCAGAATGCTACGCAAAAAATCATTGATAAACATGGAGTAGCTATCGAAAAACAAGTCAAAGATTTGTTTGCTGAAAATCTCGGTATCTATGTTTGGAAATACTTGCGCAAGATGGCTGGGGCAGCGGTCTACAAACAAATTCGCGCCACAGCTGAAGACAAAGTAAAAGCAGTCGTCGATAACAAACTTTCAGCAGAAGTAGCCGACCAGGTCTACCACGAATTAGTCAAACCCCTGCATCAACAAGTTTGGAGCTATGTCGCCGAGCCCCTGAGGCAGATGGTGCCATCAATGAGCGGCGTGCTTGCTGGACTACAAAAATGGGACGGTGGCTTTGGTCAACACGATAGCGGCTGGCTTGCCTACTATGATTTTGTCAGCCAGATAGGCGTGGAAGGCACTGAACCTCTCAACGGCCTCACCAAGCTAGCCCGCACAAGCGGCTGGTGGTGGCCCTTTGAAAACATTTGCATACTGACAGATAGACCACTAGAACTACACCGCGATAATCGCAGCCGCCTGCATAACGAAACAGCAATGGCCATGAAGTTTCGCGATGGTTGGGGCATCTATGCCTGGCATGGAGTACTGGTGCCAGCCTATGTGGTGCTCTTGCCCGAGCCTTTGACCTTCGACCTAATCGAGTCTGAGCCAAACGCCGAAGTGCGAAGGGTCTTAATTGAACGCTATGGCCTAGACAACTATCTGCGCGAAGGCCGAGTGATCAAGATCCACCAGGATCATTGCGGCATACTTTACCGCATGAACCTGGCTAGCGATGAGCCTATTCTTGTAGTACGGGTGCAAAATTCCACACCAGAACCAGACGGCACTATTAAGGAATATTTCTTGCGTGTGCCACCGAATATGATGCGGGCCCGCCAGGCAGTAGCCTGGACATTCGGCCTGAGCGAAGAAGAGTACGCGCCGCTGGCAGAAACATGAAGATACTGCCTTCAATCACAGCTGGTCAAGCGATAATAATTTTGATTCTTGTCGGCTTCTCTGTGAGCGCAAATTATTTAATCGAAAATGTTCATGTGCCAGGCGTATCAAAAGATACATTTCAGGTTCTGTTAGTTGTCGGCAGCGCCATTTTTATGGTCACTTTCTTACAACTTTTACCCGTTTCAGTTTCATATTTTTTCAGGCAGCGACATATTAAGTTGGCCGGAATACTTGCCGACCTTAATGCGACAATTGCCGCTACCCTGCACCCTCTTTCAGGTCAAGCAGCCCATGCATTTGCTTCGCAGGCCGAGATCGCCCGCGAGCTATTGCAGTTTTCAAAAGCACGTCAACTTGGGGAGAAGGCCTTGGCTACAGCCAATGACTGGTCGCAGTTCGTAAATACTCCTTTGCCAAAAGACATTTCAGCATTGAACGAAAAACTAATTACCGCAAGCAGAGCGCAGCAGAAAAAGAACTTCGCCGATATTGTCTCTATCTGTCACGAAAGCCTGGCTGAGACTCTCATTGAAATGGGTGAATACGATGGCGCCTACAACCATGCACGAAATGCTATAGCCATCGCAGAGGAGGCCATCTTAAATGCCGAACCCAGCGATGTTGCCACAATAACTAGGTCGGCATTGATTCTAGCTAGCTCTCTTACTTCAAAAGGCAGAGCGGAAATAATTCTAGGCTCACTTGAGGATGCCCGTATCGATCTCGAGCGCGCCGTTAACTTACGAGAAAAACTGAATAGCCAGTTTCCAGAATTTGTCGCCCGTGCTTGCGCATATCTCGCCAGCACATATTCGATACAGGGTGAAAACCAGAAGGCAGCGGAAGCCATAAAGTCAGGCCTTAGCTTGATTAAAGGGTTGACCGGGCCACAGCTTGAACTAACAAGAGCGAAACTTCTACAGCATGAAGGCGAATGCCTGATGAGGGAAGGCAACACAGAAGCTGCTAATGATTTACTGAACAAATGCCTTCAAGTACGCAAGCAATTGCTAGTAAAAGATCACCCCGAAATCCTTGCCGTACAGCTTGCAATTTCCAACTTGACCCAGTGAAGTAAGAAAAAGTATCACTCGACAATTCACTAAGTCAAAGCCCCGAAAAAGCCAATTGCCGCCCGGCATAATGTTGGCTAGATAGCAATTGGCGAACTTAACGCACACCACTAGTAGCTTCTAGACCTTCCCTCGACCTCGCAGGTTTGCCGTGGATCAAATCCAACAGCCTCATTCATCCAAACCTCAGCCTAGCTGGCTGACAGAAGCCTCTTTGGCTCTATCTGAGCATCCAATCGCGACGGCTTCAGGGGTGGGAATTGCAGCAACTTCTCTAGCCGTAACAGTGGCCATGAGAGGCCGCAGCCTGAGACTACAGGCGGCAGAGAATGCCACTGAAATTCTTGTTCCAATACTCAAATTTGGTGAAGCAGCTCAAGTCGACTCGGCCTTGGTAATGAGTAGGTCATCTCCCCTCGCCAAGCTTTACAGCCGGGGAAGTGAGTCGGTCGGCAAAATTGAGATTGTGCGCGACACAGAGAAGACGGGAAAAGGAACAGCATTTGCTGTTAGACCAGGAATGCTGATAACTAATTACCATGTCATTGATGATGCTGTGGATATCTCGGTGATAAATTCTAAAGGTCGGCTATTCGCAGCATCTGTGGTAAAAGTCGACAAAGAAAACGACCTGGCACTATTGCAAATCGCAGGGTCGGGAGCTAGAAGAGCATTCAAACCACTAGAACTAGGTAGCAATCCGATGCTAACCTCTGGCAGCCAAAGCGAAGCAAGTACCCTTGTGGCACTGGGCCACCCGCACGGCTGGAACAAACTTTATCTGTCAAAAGGCCATCTAATCGATAGCACCCAAGCCAGTCCAGCAATGCCGCTAAAAGATCGAATAAATTTGGCAATGAATATAGCCCCGGGAAATTCAGGGGGACCGCTCTTAGACATGCAAGGCAAGGTGGTGGGAGTGCTGAGAACGGGCCGCATTGATGAATGGGCTAACAAAGAGAGCCATGCAATTCCAGTCGAGACCTTGAGACAATTCTTGCCGGCTGCAGAAACCACTAGAGAACGAGCACGCGCTGCACTTAGCGGGCTAATGGAGCGCCAGCTCAAAGAACGAGAATATTCACTGGGCTCACTCTCTGGAGTTAGCCCCGGACTTCGTTCAGCCTTTGGTGATACGGTAAATTCAGGCCACATACGCTACCAAACTGTTACTGTTCTGCGCGAGGAAAAACCATGGACAGTGCTGCTGAAAGCAGAGTATCAACGCGGCAGTCATGAAATATTGGTGCGCCCCATCCGCCTCAACGGCACTAGATTAGATGCCACAACTCTATGGCCAGGCACCAATACGCCCATGCAACCGTCACTGCTCCGTCTAAGCTTAGGCAAAGACTTCACCCCAACCAAACTGACCTCCACAAGTAACTACATAGACTTACTCTCTAGACCAATCAAAGCAATCGAGTAGAGAAAATTCACTGCTTAATTTTTGCGATGGCAGCAGCAGCAGCCGCTCTGACACTAGGATTGCTATCAGCAAGTAGTTCGTTCAGTTTTGGTACAGCAGCGACTGCTTCTGAAGCTGCACCAGCAATCGACTTAGCGGCTGCGAGGCGAGCAGAATCAATTTCATCGCCAAGCAGTGCTGTCAGCGCTGGCACATCTTTAGCAGTGCAGGGAATGCGCTCTAAGCCATTGGCTGCCGCCTCCCGCATGTCTCTGTCGCCGTTCTCGATTGATTCGATTAACACCGGCACTGCCGCTTTCGCCTCCTCACCAAAATCACCAAGAGCGCGGGCGGCAAGTTGTCGCACTACCGGCTCAGAATCGTTCTGCACTGTTTCGATTAATGCCGGTACGCATAGTTCTGGTTTTCTTGCGATACCACCGAGGGCTGAAGCGGCGTAGGTTCTTTCATATCCGCCATCAGCACTGCGCAAGAAGGCAATCAAAGCCGATATGGCCGGGGCAGCATCAGGGCCAATGTGTCCGAGAGCGTTCGAAGCCTCGCCTTTCGCTCCAACAAAATTATCACTGAGCAAAACCTGAGTAAGGGCGGGCACAGCATCTTTAGCGATAGGCCCCATCTCGCTCAGATGAAAACCTGCACTCTTACGAGCCCATTGATTTTCGCTGGACAGCTCCTTAATGGCAGCTTGCACATCAGCTTGTCGATACTGTTCTGCCTGGGCATTCTGGCAACAATAGCTAGAAGCAATAAGCAGTGACAGAGAAAGGGCAAACTGAGCGCCGTGCTTAAAATTCATCACCATCATGCTCCTAAAACTACCGTCAGAAATGCATTTCCCAAATAGTCTTGCAACACTGGGATAACAGCCTAACGGTCTATTGTTTAGAATTAGGAGTAATGGAGAGAGCAAGGGATAGCCGAGGTTAGCAGATGACGATCACAACCATGTCGAGTGCGGAATTCAGCAGAAACTCCAATGAAGCAAAGAAAGCAGCAAAGAAGGGTCCAGTGTTCATAACTGACAGGGGCAAACCTACTCACGTACTACTAACAATTGAAGACTATCGAAAGTTTAAGGGAAAGGCATTGAACATCATAGACCTGCTAGCAATGCCTGGTATCGAAAATGTCGAATTTGAGCCGCCGAAATTGGGAGACAATGTCTTTCATCCAGCAGATTTATCCTAGAGTATTTGCCCGATGTAGCAATAGTTCACAGCATGACTATCGTAACGCTACGTCAAAGACTTTGCCTTCGACGACCTCAAAGTCTTCAATCCGTGGTGCTAACTATGCGGATCTTAGCTCGTGTTGTACGTATTGACTCTGCCTTGGCGTTGTATTTATCTTAAATCTACTTCTAACGCAAAGAGCTCATGTGACCAATGCTTCGCAATTTTCTAAGAATCATCTTGTTAGCGGAGTTCATAGGCCTCGTTCCCTTGGCTATTTTCCTAACTCGGCACGACGAACCGTACAATCCTGTGTACATTGATACGAAATACCTTGCCGTCCGGGCTAAGCACGATATCCCATACCAGACAGAAATCACAGTTGATGATGTTGAAGACTTTGAGCTAAGTCACGACACTAACGCTTCCTTGATTGACAATTTTCACTCCAGTTTTAGTGCCTGTTATAGAAATTCCAAACGGCAGATCAAGAAAGGTGAAGTATTGAAATATAGCGATACTGGCTTTCGAACAGCACCAAGTTTTTTTCCAGATCCAGATCACGAGATCTACTAGGACCTTATCCTTGCAGAGCATGGCAGGATATCCGCTCTAAACGAGACTAAACTAAACAGCCGACAGCTCTTTGCTGGCTTCATTCAAAAGCTCGATAGCAGCCGGAGCAAGAATTATTTTGGTCGAGGCAATCAAATCTTCAAGCTGATTGATATTAGTAGCGCTGGCAATTGGCGCTGTAATGCTCGGCCGAGCAATGAGCCAAGCCAGAGCAATGCGAGATGGTTTGGAAGAATACTCTTTGGCCAACTGATCAAGAGCGGCTAATATGCGGAAGCCTCTATCATTGAGATAAGTCTTCACCCCTTCCCCACGCGCACTCTGAGCCAGATCCTCTTCGGAGCGATATTTGCCAGAAAGAAAACCGCGAGCTAGAGAGAAATAAGAAATCACGCCGATGTTCTCTTTCACACACAGCTCTTCTAGACCATTCTCGTAACCAGCCCGGGCATACAAGTTGTACTCTGGCTGCAAGCACTGATAACGAGCGAAACTGTTCTGCTCACTAACTTTAATGGCTTCAGCAAGTCTTGCCGCCGAATAATTGGATGCTCCAATTGCTCCTACTTTTCCCGCTTTGATCAATTGATCAAAGGCTTCCAGACTTTCTTCCAGGGGAACTTTATCATCGTCAACATGGGCTTGATATAAATCAATGTGGTCTGTTTGCAGGCGCTTCAGCGAGGCATCGACAGCTTTGTGAATGTGCGCTGCTGAAAGATTCTTCTTATCAGTACTGCCATCAAAACCACATTTGCTAGCGAGCACAACCTTGTTGCGCTTGCCACTGCGTTTGAACCACTTACCAATGATAGTTTCAGACTCACCACCAACGTTTCCTTCTTTCCAGGCAGAATAGACATCGGCTGTATCAACTAAGTTGAGCCCAGCATCTACAAAGCCATCAAGCAATTCAAATGATGTTGGCTCATCAATAGTCCAACCAAAGACGTTGCCACCAAAGGCTAAGGGAGCAACTTCTAGCTGTGTATTGCCAATCTTGCGTCGTTTCACTTCTGCTTGCATCTCTTGCCTCTGTCTATTTCGCTGCTTCTAATTACTGAAAAATTCGCTCTTTCAAAAACCACTAGTTACGATACGCTCAGCGCCAGTGTAAATATTAAAGCGGCCATCGCGCGCAAATCCTATTACCGTCATGCCACACTCTTGAGCCAGGCTGACAGCCAGGCTCGACGGCGCACCAACCGCCACCAAGATTGGAATACCAGCATGAGAGGCCTTCTGCACTAATTCAAAACTAGCGCGACCACTGACCATCAAAATACTTTCACTCAAAGGCAATTGCCGCGCTAGAAACTGCGAGCCAATTACTTTATCGAGTGCATTGTGGCGGCCGACATCTTCGCGCAAAGCCAGAAGCTCACCCTTGCTATTGAATAAAGCCGAAGCATGAATGCCGCCAGTTGAGTCGAAGGATGACTGGGCCTGACGCATGGTGGCAGCAAGGCCGTCAATAGTTGAGGAGGAAACCACAGGCTGACCAGGGTTTGTTTGATAGTGGCGTTTCACCTTTACAGCAGCGATTGATTTTTTGCCACAGACACCACAACTAGAGGCGACAAAAGAATGGCGTTCAAAGAGCTTGGCATCAAGTTCGACGCCAACTTTAAGGGCGACAATTACGACATTGCACTTGTCGTTGATGATTTCAGCAATCTGCTCGGCCTGCGAGATTATTCCTTCAGTGAACAAAAACCCAGCAGCTAATTCTTTGTCGGCTCCCGGTGTGCGCATGGTGACAGCCACCGACTGGACTGTGTCATCGCAGGAGCCAGCCTCGCAAGAATTAGAATCGCCAGAACTAGCCTGAACAGAAACATGAATCTCTAAAGGTTCTTCAAGGGCGAGCACATCCTCAAAATCTCGACAGGTAGAAGCCTCAATACGCTTTGTGGCAACAACAGCGGTTTCAACCGACTCGCTGCAGTGGCTAGATTGCATATTCTCCTTGGTTTTCACTGAGCACCATTATTTGCAGTCGCAGTGTTCACGGCATTAGCTGCGGCCTTCACTTCAATAACAATCTGCTTCATCATTGGTTGATCACTCTGGGGGCTGTAATCACCCAGTGGGCACAAGACATTACATTCAGGCATATAGCCTGAGGCACAGCCGCGAGGAATGTTGTATGCCACAGCGCGAAATCCATTTAGGCTGCGGGTCGAACCGTCTTTACCAAAGCTTGTGATATCAATCAAATCAAACTCGCTCAGGCCCCGCTCACTCATATCATCTTTATTCATAAGCAACAGAGTACGCAGATTTTTCACGCCGCGATAGCGATCATTGTCTGAATATATGGTGGTATTAAACTGATCATGAGAGCGCATGGTGCCAAGCATGAGGCGACCTGGTGGCAGCAAAGTATCAGGCAAAGTTGCCGCCGAGAAATTAGCGCGATTAGTCGGCGTGTTGAAAGTCAACTCCCGAGCGGGTTGTTTAATGCGGAAGCCCAAAGGCTCTCGCACACGCTTGTTGAAATCTTCAAAACCAACAATTGCTTCGCTCATTTTGTCGCGAATCAAATCATAATTGCCAATATATTTTTCCCATGGAGTCTTTGAATTCTCCAGAGTAGCCCGGGCCATTCCCGCTATTATTGCCAGTTCTGAGCGTAAATGAGGCGAGGCTGGCTCGCGCATGCCTTTCGACAAATGCACCATACTCATTGAGTCTTCTACAGTTACTTGCTGCGGGCCCTCTGCTTGCATGTCAACTTCGGTGCGACCGAGACATGGCAGAATGATCGCGTCACGGCCCACAACTAAGTGGCTGCGATTGAGCTTAGTACTGACCTGCACAGTCAAATCACATTTGCGCAAGGCGGCAAAAGTAAGATTGGTATCGGGAGTAGCAATGGCGAAATTGCCTCCCATTCCCATAAATACTTTGACATCGCCTTCATGCATGGCGCGAATTGTGCGCACAGTGTCAAAGCCCTTGGCGCGAGGCGAAGTGATACCACAAGCGGCGTCCATCTTGGCTAACCAGGCCTCAGAAGGCGAATGGTGAATGCCACAGGTACGGTTGCCCTGCACATTGCTATGACCACGAATAGGGCAAGGCCCTGCACCGAGACGCCCAATATTGCCTCGAAGCAAAAGCACATTGACTATTTCGCGAATGGTATCAACACCATATTCTTGTTGGCTGATACCCAAGCACCAACTTAGAATGGCCTTGTTAGCCTTTCGATAGATATCGGCCGCCTGACAAATCTGAGTGCGAGTTAAAGCTGACTGCTTCTCAATATCGGTCCAAGAAGTAGCTTCACATGCCGCTTTGTAATCAGCAAAACCAGCCGTATATTTTTCAATAAAAGCATTGTCAATGACACTGGCGTCTTCTTTGGCTAGCTCCAACAAATATTTGCCGATGCCACGCATAATGGCAAAGTCGCCACCAATGCGCGGTTGCAAGTTAAGAGTGCTGGTCTTGGTCTCTTTAAAAGTGAGCATGTCTAAAATTTCGTGGGGCGTAATTGCGGTGGTGGCCGCTACTTCAACCAGTGGGTTGATATGCACAATTTTCATATCGTGCTCTTTCACCCCATCAGCCAGAGCACTGAGCATGCGCGGAGCGTTGGTGGCTACGTTAACACCAATGACAAAAATGGCATCAGAATTCTGCCAATCAACTAAATCAACCGTTCCCTTACCGGTACCCAGAGAAGCAGTCATGGCGCGGCCGCTGGCTTCGTGACACATGTTGGAGCAATCGGGCAAATTATTGGTGCCCAGTTCGCGAGCGAAAAGCTGATAGAGGAATGTCGCTTCATTAGAAAGCCGACCGGAGGTATAGAAGCTAGCCGCATTAGGACTAGGCAAAGCTTTTAGATGTTTGGCAATGAGAGCAAAGGCGTCATTCCAGCTGATCGGTTCATATTTATCGCTAGCGCCGTTGTATTTCATCGGCTCAGTTAGGCGCCCTTCGTTCTCTAGAGCAAAATCACTCCATTCGAGCAATTCACTAACGGTGTGCTCAGCAAAAAACTTGCGGTCGGTGCGCTTGGCTGTCATCTCCCAGGTGACGTGCTTGATGCCATTTTCACAAATATCCATGCGCAGGCCCTTGCGGTCATCAGGCCAGGCGCAACCAGGGCAGTCGAAGCCGCCATTCTCCTGGTTCATGGTGAAGATGGCACGTACGCCCTCCACGACTTGATTTTGCTCAAGCAAAATGCGGCCAACGCTAGCAGCCGCGCCCCAGGCAGCAGCAGGGTGAGTGTAATCTTTCTGCGAAAACTTAGCCCTCTTTATTTGGCCTTTGATGACGGGCTTTCCGTTCTCATTCTTTGACATTTGATCCCCAAAATTTTTCTGCCGCAAATTGGAATTGCCTTAATTCTATACTTGCCACTTTTGCCAAATTTTACCAAGGGAAAGTGTGCTGCAGTTAAGGAATCTCACAAAGATAGATAGCAAGAAGCTATGGCCGCCCCCGGCCAAGTAAAATTTTCACTGGCCTGAACAACAAAATCTAAGCCGCAATCTAAGCAGCAAAAACTAAGCATAAGGAAATCATGATGAAGCCCTGGCAGAATCTCTTGGCTCTGACTTTTAATCTAGTTTTACTAGGCCAAGTTCCCCTGGATCAACTGCCGCTGGGACAAATTTTTCTAAGCCATATACTTCTAAGCCAACCGGCCCTGGCTGCGACGGCAGAAAAAACTGCTGCCCCAGGCTCAAGCAAGACCATTGCTACGGTTGCCGAAGCTATCGAAATGGCCAAAGAGGCCATGCCTGAAATTAAATATGAGCTGGAAAAGCAGCCCATGACCTCCTACCAGGGTGGTTCATCCCACGAAGCCACAGCCTTGAATTTCCCCATTTCAAAAGGGCTGGCCGGAGTCTCGATGTTCCTCAAGCCCGGTGGACTGCGTGAGCTTCACTGGCACGCCAATGCTGCCGAGTGGTCGTATGTGATAGCGGGCCACTGCCGCATCACTGTGATTGACCCAGAAGGCCGCTCCGAAGTGAAAGACTTTGGCCCTGGCGATGTCTGGTATTTCCCCCGCGGCCATGGACATTCAATTCAGGGCCTTGGCAATGAAGAATGTCATTTCGTGCTTGTTTTCGATAGCGGCTATTTTTCTGAATTTGCCACCTTCAGCATGACTGACTGGTTGGCCCAAACTCCCAAAGAAGTGCTGGCCAAGCAGTTCAACTTGCCGGTCGAAACTTTCAATAATTTCCCCAAGAAAGAAGTCTACATTGCCCAGGGCCCAGTACCCGAAGCTCTGCCCACAGACCCACCACCAGCCAGTGAAAATCCACCACCGTTGACTCACCGCTTCCGCCTTGGGGCAAAAGTACCAGAAGTGGTTCCTGGTGGAACATTCAATGTAGTGACGCAAAAAGACTTTCCTATCTCCGCCACCATGTCTGGTGCCATCCTAAAGCTCAAGCCTCTTGCCATTCGCGAAATGCACTGGCATCCAAACGCTGATGAATGGCAGTATTACATCAAAGGCCGAGCACGCATGACTGTCTTTGGCAGCAAAGGCCGCAAGATTACTCGTGAATTTGGCCCCGGCGATGTTGGCTATGTGCCTATGGGTTACGGCCACTATATTGAATCAGTCGGCAGCGATGAATGCGAGATACTAGCCGTATTTAACACCGGCGACTATCAAGAAATCTCGCTCTCACAGTGGCTCGGTAGCAATTCCACCAATCTTTTGCAAACCAACCTGGGAGTAAGCAAAGAAGTGGTCAACGCTTTGCGCAAGAAGCAAGATCTCTTCAGTAATCCAGCCAGTCTCAAAGTGGGCGGCGCAAGCAAATAATTGCTAGGTAAATAAACAGATAAATGCCAATAACCAGCTACAACGGAATCACCATGCCCGCCATCATGTATGGCACGGCCTGGAAGAAAGAGGCTACGGCCAAACTAGTAGAATCAGCCGTTGATGCTGGCTTTCGCAGCATAGACACGGCCAATCAATTGATTCACTACGATGAAGCCCTTGTCGGCGAGGCTTTGCTGGCCTTGAAGCAAAAAGGCATTGGCCGCGAAAGTCTATTTCTGCAAACCAAATTCACCTCAGTGAATGGCCAAGACGCCCGCACGCCCTACGACGCCAAGGCCAACCTCACCACCCAAGTGAACCAATCAATGGTTAGTTCACTGAAACATCTGCACACTGACTATCTTGATTCATACGTTCTCCATGGCCCCTATTCAAGACAGGGGCTGACTCCCCAAGATTTAGAAGTGTGGGCGGCCATGGAAGAGCACTTCAACGAAGGCCGCACGCGCATGATTGGGGTGAGCAATGTCAGCGCCGACCAGCTCGACGCCCTCTGCTCTGTGGCTGTGACCAAGCCCATGATAGTGCAGAACCGCTGCTATGCCATGCGCGGCTGGGACAGCGCAGTGCGCGAGATTTGCTGCAAAGAAGGCATTATTTACCAGGGCTTTTCGCTGCTCACGGCCAATCCCCATGTGCTCGAAAGTGGCGCTGTGCATGCCATGGCGCGTCGACTCAACACTGGTGTAGCGCAAATTGTCTTTCGCTTTGCTATGCAAATAGGCATGCTGCCTTTGACTGGAACCACCAACCAGCAGCACATGTTAGATGACCTTACTGCTGAAAGTCTTTCACTGACAGCAGACGAGATGCAAACCATAGAAAACATGGGCTAAATCCAGCCCGGCGTTGCCAAGCAGAGCCTCTCGGGTTTGGCCGGACGGAACTTTTGGGCATAAAACAAGAAATTCTGGCTTAATTTGTCATTTTGGTAAGTCAAATTTTGCCGAATTCGTATAGACCTTTGCAGAGTCAAACAGTCAAAAGATTCTATTTGGTACCCCCATGCCCATCCTCGATTCGCACAGCTCAGATAAAGATGCTGGCCGCCCGCGGCAGACTTATCTTGACGCGGCCGTGCACTCGGCAATCGATCCCATTGCCCGGGAGATTTTCACTCCGGCCAAGGCCAAGGTTGTCGAAGACGAAGTTACCCACTACAGCAAAGCCTTTATTAAAACAGCTCCCCTCTTTATGAAAGGCAAACTGGCCCTCGGCGGCCTGGCCTTGACCTATGTGGCCGACCAGGCCAAAATCGGCGACACCTGGCAAAACCAGGCCACCGACGCCACCCTTGGACTGGGTAAAGCGGCAGTGCTGAAAGGCAGTTTTGCCATGATGGAATCGAGCGCGCTGACACCAGCAAGAGCTGGCGTTCAGCTCGGCATAGTCTCGCGCACAGCCGAGGCGGGCTTAACCAGAGAAAACCATTTAGATAAAGATGGCAAGCTCAATTTTACGGGTGGCCTGTCTACAACTTTGAAAACAGCCCTCAACCCCGGTTCTCTCGCCGTTGACGCCCTCACATTCGGAGCCGCCGATGTGGTCTGGGGGCGCATGTATCAACAGTCCCGTGGCGCCATTCGCTTTGATTCCGTTATGAATAGAACTTTCCAGGCCGGCGCCATGGGCACGGCCGCTGGCTCTGGCAACGAACTTGTAAGACAGTGGCAATCAGACGAGAAGTTCAATCTCTCTTTAATCATGGGTCGCGGTCTGGCCGATGGTTTAGTCGGTGCGGCAGCCGGCCGAGTGGGCGGTATGCAGTCAGCACGATACGATCGCCTCAGCCTGAAAGACTCTCCCACAGCCATGAGCGAGGCCAGGCAGACACCATTTCAGTTAGGAAAAATTGGCGACGCCAATCAAATCGCCCTGCGCGACGGGGTCTTCACCCCAACCAGAGAAATCGGCGACTTAATGACCACCACCTGGAAAGGCACTATCACGACCCCCGAAGGTCAAGTCAAACCGGTTCTATTCAGACCAGATACCGGCATTGAAGCTTTCGCCTACCGCCAACAATCTGAGATTGCCGGATACGGCCTGGGGACAAAAATCGATTTTGCCAACTCACTACCCGTATCGGTGGCCCGCACGGTAGAAATCAACGGCAAGACCCATAGTGGCTACGTCCAAGAGATCACGGGCAAGAACTTGCTAGAAGTGGTTGATCCCCATGGCCCGCGAAAAATGTTCACGCCGCCATCGAGAAAAGTACTGGAAGATTTTAGACAGAACAAGCCTTTGTTTGAGGCCTATCAGGAGGCCTGGGTCAAACGCTTGATCATGGGCGAATGGGACAATCACATCCTCAATTTTGTCTCCGAAAAAACTCCGGCGGGAACCACTGTCAAAAATATTGATCTTGGCGATGGTCTCAGACCAGCCACCACTCAGGCTGACTTGATTCCGCGCCCGGGCCTGCGGCGCGGCTGGGAAAACCTCAATCAATATCTTTATAAAGAAGCAGCCAAAGCACCGCTGCCCCAAGAAACTGTGGCCAAAGTGCAGCAATTTGTCGACACCTATACCACCCCCGCTGGCAAAGTTGAGCTTCAAGGTCTCGGCCTCACCCCTCAACAAGTAGAAGGGGTGATGGGACGGGCCGATTGGTTTGCCAAGCACGGTCGCCTGCCTAAACACGACGCTGAACCTACCACCTATCGCTTTGCCCAAAGGCTTTATCAGTATTTAAGAGGCCGCAACCCAGCAAGCAGGGTAGACTTACATAGCCTGGGCGACGAATAGCCCTAACGCTCAGGCAAATAGGCAGTACTTATGAGCGACAAGTTCACACCAACCGACCGCAACCGCGTCATGCGTATGCGCGACCAAGCTCACTATGATCGCGAGACTATCTACGCAATACTAGACTGCACCTTCCTTTGCCATATTGCCTTCGTGCACAAAGAACAACCCCTGGTCATCCCTACCTGCTATGGCCGCGACGGCGATACGCTCTATGTTCATGGTGCTGCCGCTAGCCGCATGATGAACAACATGGCTCAAGGCATGCCAATTTCACTAGCAGTAACACTATTAGACGGAGTGGTGCTAGCCCGCTCCTCTTTCAATCACTCAATCAATTACCGCTCTGTGATGGTCTTTGGTCAAGCAGTGCCAGTCACTGAAAAAGCAGCCAAACTCCACGCCCTCAAAGTAATTTCAGATCAAATCATGAAACAGCGCTTTGAAGACACAAGAAAGCCAACTGGCGGAGAATTAGCCGCCACCTCAGTTTTAGCGATAAAAATAGACGAAGCCTCGGCAAAAATTCGCAAAGGACCTCCCGATGACGACGAAGGCGATCTCACTTTGCCCTACTGGGCCGGAGTGGTGCCACTGACAATGGTGGCGCACCCAGTCATTCACGACCCTAGACTAGACGCCAATAAACAGCCTCCCGACTACGTCAATCAATACATAGAAAACTACGAAACTCACGTCACACCCACAGCAAAGAACAGGAAGAAAAAATGAGCCTCGCCGGAAAAGTTCTCTTCATTACTGGAGCCTCAAGGGGCATAGGCCTCGCCATAGCACTGCGCGCAGCCCGCGACGGCGCCTGCATCGCTATTGCCGCCAAAACTGTGGTGAAGCACCCTAAACTACCAGGCACAATTCATTCAGCCGCTCTTGAAATTGAAGCAGCCGGAGGCAAAGCTCTAGCGATTCAATGCGACGTGCGCGAAGAAGAGCAAGTCAAAGCAGCCATAGCTCAGACTGTTGAGCACTTCGGCGCCCTCGATATACTCGTCAACAATGCCAGCGCCATCAACCTTACTGGCACACTCGAGACTGAAATGAAGCGCTTTGATTTGATGAATCAGGTCAATGCCCGTGGCACTTTCTTGTGTTCCAAAGTTGCCATTCCTCATTTAGCCAACGCCAGCAATGGACACATTCTCAACTTATCGCCCCCGCTCAACATGGACAAACGCTGGTTTGCGCCACACGTTGCCTACACCATGGCTAAATATGGCATGAGCATGTGCACCCTGGGCATGGCTGAAGAACTAAAAGGTCAGGGCATTGCCGTCAACTCACTCTGGCCCGAAACAGCAATTGCCACAGCCGCAGTGAAGAATTTGCTCGGTGGAGATGAAGCCCTCAAATGCTCCCGCACACCAGATATAGTGGCAGATGCCGCCCACTGGATTTTCACTCAGCCAGCCGAGCAGTGCACCGGCAACTTCTTCATCGACACTGAAGTATTGGCGAAGGCCGGTGTTAGCGACTTAGAGCAGTATGCTGTCAGCCCCGGCAGCAAGCTAATGAAAGACTTCTTCCTTTAAAACCGGACCTTCAAAGCAGTCTGATTATGGCTTCAATTTGGCGGCGATGAATACGCTGGTGAATTGCCGCTAGGCACATCCATTTATGCAAAGTCAGAGGGCCAAACCAGGGATGATTGAAAGTAGCAGTGGCCCACTGATCACCGCGCAGTGAGCGCACAGTCTTGAGAAAATCATCGCTATAAATTTTGAATTGTTCAATACAGACAGGGCCCGCCAAATCGCCTGGCGGCTTCACCGCCGCTACATCAGCTACACCAGGAGGCGTTTCTCCACGAGCAAGATGTTGCGCTACTATCTTGATTTGACTGCCGACAATAATTAAGTGCTCCAGTACCATTGCCGCAGACCAAAAGCGAGAGCTATCCTCAATAGCGGGCAGTCTTGGCACCAAAATGCGCTTGTCTCGCAGAGGCACAGGTATAAGGGCCACTTCGCGCAACAACAGCTTTGATTCTTTCTCAAAAATTCTAATGGCGCTATCAAAAGTAGTGATCTTACAGAGCATTGGAAAAATCACAACCTTCTGCAAAAACATCTCAAAGAATGGCAGGCCAGCCCCTGGCGCATCCAGCTTTGGTATTTTGATTAAATCGCCTTCTTGCACTTTGAAAGCATCCCTGAATCCAGCAAAAGCAACTATACAGGTTTGGCTGCAACTAGAACACACTCACTTTTCAACATTCCGAATCTAAAGAATCTATGGCAGACTCGTCCACTGCGACTGCTGGTCTTGCGAATATGGCTCAGCGACTTCGATAAAACAATCGGCGGCAGAAGTTGGACACTCCTCAATACACTTGCCGCAACCCTCGCAGACAGAAGCATCTACGCAGTATCGACCAAGAATAGACTTGATTGCCTTAAGTGGGCATGCCAGTTCGCAGGCCGAGCAACCAATACAGATTTCTGGGTCGGTAACATGCTGCCTCATAGCTCTAGTGCAAGCTTCTTCAGTTCAAGGCTTACTTCCTTCTTCCACTCCTCTTTGATTTCCAAATTATCGGAGTGCTTCAAACCAAAGCGTTTGTGCCAATGATTGCGCAGCGAGTCAGTAGGACCAGCCGAAGTTTCTACCCGGGGGTACCAGTATTTGTAAGAAAGCTCGATTTGTTTCTTGTGAGACTCAGCCTTACGCCGCAGGGCCAACAGGGCAAAATTGGCATGGGCTGTTTCGAGGGGCAAGCAGCTACAAGCCAACTCTTTCAAGGGAGTGAATTTGGCATCAGCAAACTCGCCCAACATCAAACGGGCCATTACCCCAAGCAAGTAGGTAAAGACGAGCATATCTTCATAGCCTTCTAAGGGGTACAGAAGAGCATTGAGACGCTTATCAGCCGACGAGCGCGAAAAGCCTAAAAAGGAGTCTCTTAGCACCCGGGATTCAAAACAATGGCTGCTAAGGTAGCGCTCGACATTGAAATTCAAGCCGCTAATAACCTCATAGCTCTCCTTGGCCATGCTCAATTTTTGCGAGACCATAGTGCTCATATTGAGCCGGTCTTCAATTGTGGTGGCCTTATTTATATAGGGCGCAAAGCCAGCAGCACCGGCCATTTGAGAATCGGCGAACTGCAAAAGAATGCCGGTGGCCAGCTCTTTAAAGCGACCACCGGCTTCTTGCCAGCAACTAATGGTGCCACCACTTTCAATTTGCTCAAGCAGAAGTGTATCTTCAGCACTTAGTTGTGCGCCCAGGCTTTGAGCTGTCATGGTCTATTTCCCGCCCTTGCTACCAGCAGCCGAAAGCGGCTTAGATTGAGCGTAGCCCATGCGCATATCATAGTTAGGCTGCACGTCCTTAGGCATTTCCAGACCAATTTCTTTCAGTCGTTTTTCCACGACTTCCATATACTCATCTTGAATTTGTTGTGCGGTCTTGATCTTCAAACCATATTCGAAGTAGCGGGCAAAGTGCTCACTATCGTCAGCCGGACGGCCAGCAAAACCGAGACCAATTTGCATAAATTTGGCTACGGCTCCTTGCAACTGCTCGCGACCTTTCTCGCCATCGAGCTCTAATACGCGCTTAGAAGCCCAAACGCCAAATGCTAAATGTCCTTTTTCTTCGGCCCAAATGCGCTCAGATACTTTAGCCCAGGGCAAATAGCTTGATTGTCGATACTGCCCGAGGAATGCTACAGCGGCCGGGGTGACAGCAGTGGAGAACATTGCTACGTCAGCCCAACACTCAAACATGAGGGCCCAATTCTCTTTACGAAAACCGTTAATAACACGCACTTGCTTGGGATCTGGATTGTCGCGATTCTGCACTAAGTGCATCACCCGGGCGTTCACATCGATTCCCAAAGGGGCGAGAATTTCCCAGCAGTACCAACCATGGCCAATCTCTTCCATCACCTTCTTGGCCAGCCGATAAGCTTCTTCCGGTCTAGTGGCGTACTTCATGTTTTCTTCCACGCGCTGCCCACCAGCAAATTCAGAGTCAGCTTGAAACGATAGGAGGTCAATCAGGGCAGCCTTATATTCATCTGGCAACTTGTCGCCTGCATCGTAAGTTTGCATGGTCAATACTCCCGCCCTTATGAGGTGATGAAAAAGTAAATTATTCTGCAATGGTTTCAGGTCTGAAGAGATTCGGCATCAACCGGAGGGGCAATCAAGGTTCAGCCAAAAGACTGATTTACAAAAAACCGATTTAGATCAGGCAGAGTTGCCAACAACCAATTAGCAAAAAACAACCTCTGCCAGCGGCGAGCGACTATAATTGTCAATCACTAGAGGCGCCATAGCTATGAAGCGAATTGTTGTCAACTACATAGCGGCCCCATTGGCAGCATTAGGACTGGCTGTCGGCTCTGCCCCGGTGAACGCGGCGCCAACGCAAGAAGGTCTCTATGTCTTGCACTTTCCGGCCCGGGGAAAAATCGGCACCGTAGGAGTTGCAGAAGCTGGCGCCGACTACAGTGGAAAACATGTTCCCACAAAAAAGTTTGCTGAAGCCAATGGCACGGTGCGTCTGGCAAAAGGCAAGGGCATCTGCTTTATAGCAACCGATTTCATGGGCCTGGAAAAGCCAGTCGATGTAATCTGTACCCTACCGGCCGAAGCGGTCACCAGCATTACACTGAGCAACAATATATTTGACGAAAATGAAATTCTAAAATTACTGCGCTTCGCTGGCCTAAAACGCTTAGAATTAACTGGCACTGAAGTTACTGATGAAACCATTGCCAAGCTAGCACCTCTACAAAATCTTGAAACGCTTATTGTTGACCGCACCCGCATTCAAGGCAAATTTTTAGCCAAACTCTCCAGCAATAAGAGTATTCGCAACCTCAAGCTTGGTCACAACGACCTGCAAAAACAATACCTAAACGAACTGAAGAAATTTCCCAATTTGCATAGTCTCACCCTCAATTCCAATCACCTGCGCGATAGCGATATGGCTGCTATAGCCGCTTGTTCGCACCTGCGCTACTTAGATATTAGTGACAACAATGATTTAACCAACGCCGGAATCGCTCAACTCAAGCCTTTAAAAGAACTAGCAATCATGCAACTGCCCTTTACAGCCATCAACGCCAAAGGAATTTTAGCGCTAAAGGGATTGCCACTAGCTAGGTTGCGAATCGAACCCAAACAAGCTAACACTAAGGATGTTGCAGCCCTAAACAAAGCCTTCCCAAAGCTCCAAATTGATTTTGAGAATTTGAAAAAAGAGCTTTTTAATGACTACAAGGCAGCCTTTCAATAACTAACGTCAAATCCAAAAAAAAAGAAGAACAATTGAAAATGAAGCAACTACTAAATCAGCCCGCGACAGCCAAAGTAGCTCTAACTGCGCTGACTTTAGGCGCACTGAATTTAGCCGCACTGGTTGCCGCTCCACCGGCGCAAGCCGGCGACTTTGAGGTCGGCTGCAAGCAATATGCTGCCAAAGACTATAAAGGAGCAAAAGTTAGCTTTGAAAAAGTTGTCAAAGCCTATCCAAACTTCGCCCAGGCACACTATTACCTTGGCAATATTCTCATGAGCAGCGGCCAATCGGCTCAAGCCAAACAAGAGTATCAAGCCTGCCTTGACGCCCACCCTGACGCCACCACCGCCGGATACTGCCAGACAATTTTAGGCAAACTCGGCAGCCCCAGAAGCGGTTCCACTGGTTCTTCTTCTAGCTCCTCTTCAGCGTCAAGCACGCCTGCAGTATCTGCAAGCAGCAATGCTGGAGCAGACAGCGGTCAATCTAGCGATGCCGCCAGACGCAAGAAAATAATTATGGACAAAGCCAATCAAGAAATTGCCGAACTGCGAGCTGAATGCAAAGAACGCATGGAGAAAGGCAATGGCAGTGGCGAAACTACTCACAAGTATGTCAAACCAGATGGTACGGTATTTTACGATCTAGACCCTGAGACTCGTGCTGCAGTGCAAAAAGAATACGATCAGAAGATTGAGAAAATTCGCGAAATGGCAGAGTACCAGTGCAAGTTCATTAAGTAAGCCCGCAGCAGAGCCAGGCACCAATCTCGTGCTTTAATCTGCTAAAGCAGCTGAGCTGCCGCCTTTATTTAACGATTTTAGGTGCATCCAAAATGTTTGGTATCACCCGTATATCCACGTCCAGAATCAGTAAATCTTTCGACGAGACGCCGTTGGTGGTCACCGTCAGCGGCAG